>ENA-ORXD01000304-ORXD01000304.1-sediment-metagenome-genome-assembly--contig:-NODE-304-length-70385-cov-19.248905_pt1 | contig 70385 bp, 59 predicted proteins | sample MGYA00237862_ERZ511471 | MGnify/ENA metagenome assembly ERZ511471
CCGTACTGCCTTGTCTGACCCCCCGTACCGCCGGGGAAAGCCGGGGGTTCATATGTTATGTGTAGGATTTTCATTTGTTTGCACTTCCTGTTTTTGAATATCAGAATTCATGATTTCTTTATGAAATACTGCGCCGGCGAGACAACGATCTTCTTTGCCAGCCTTAGCCCTTTTAAGAAGCTGCGATTGGCAAAAAGACGAAAGAGTTGACTGTAAGAAATAGATTCGATCTCAACTTTTTCATACCGCTTCATTAGGAACCGCGCCATATCTGGCATATTATTTTCAAAGCAGATACGGATATGCTCGGCGCGTCTCATCGATAGATCTTCAAAAGACTTAATATCAGCATACATTCGCGGTGCCGAGACAATATCGGTTGTTGACACAAAACGTCCCCGCTCTGCGAGTCGGATCCATAAATCCACATCCAAGACGTACCTCAGGTATTCTCTCACCCCCCCACTATCCTTGAAAGAGCGACCATCAAAGAGACAGGATGGTTGCGCAAACCAGGCGGAATGAAACCAATCAGACAGTTGTTCTCTTGTTCCCAATCTTGGAAGAATTGTATTTAAGACTTTTCCATTCCGGTCTATTTCTTGACAGGCACCCACCCAGGCAATCGTTCCTGGATTTTCCTTTCTGAGCACCATCAGTTTTTCCAATGCACTGGGAAGAAAGATATCATCCGAATTCAACCAACCGAAGACCTCACCGGTGGCCATGGCAAACCCTTTATTTATCGCATGTGATTGCCCCGAGTCGGGTTCACTGACCCAATACTTCAACCATTTTTCATATTTTTTAATGATTTTTACAGTATTGTCCGTACTTCCCCCGTCAATGATGATGTATTCCAGATTGGGATATCCCTGCAGCAATATGGAACGTATGGTCTCCTCAATGAAATCCCCCTGGTTGAAGGACGGCGTCACGATACTGATTAAAGGCCAAGCGGAGCCGTCCGACATCAGGGAGGGTAGCATTTTTAGCGGATAGCCCCACGGCCAATCCCGCTTGGCGCAATCTGGCGCAGGTAAATTGTTCGGGGCGGTACTCTTCAATTGAATTATTGACTCAACTTCCTCATGTTCTATTTTCAAACACTGTCACGCATTCCCAGAAGCTGATTTGCCGCATCTGAAACTTCAGTCGGCGTGACCATTTTTATACAAGCAAAATCGCTTCGATCACAAGCCCAGTTGCAATGAAAGCAAGGCATTGCTTTTGTAAGAAAAAGAACTTTACCCGGATCACCCCAGGGGACAAAACGGCCAAAATGACCACCGCCCACAATTCCTACAGCCGGGATACCCGATGCAATAGCTATGTGCAATCCTGATGTTTCAGTGCTTACTAATAGATCACAGGACGCGATTGTTTTTGCCAGCTCTCTCAGCGTCGTCCGGCCGGTCAGATTCAGAATTTCGGCAGTCCTGCAGCGCTCCTTGATAGAGAGAGCGATCCGATCTGATAAGTTCTTGTCTATGGGGCTGCCGAATATAGTGTAGGTATATTTACCTCCTAGCCGTTTTGCCAGTTCTCCGTAGTTATATTCCGCCCAACGTCTTCCCTTGGAAAAAGCCCCCGGGAAAAGACCAATGATCGTTTGATCGTTCGTTTTGACTTCGTCAAGATAATTCTTTTCGAAATCGGAGAGCCAGAATTGAGGTTTGATATTATCTAAAGTAACGCCCTTGCATCCCAGAAACCGAAGAAAAGCTAAGGTCACGTGAAGTTCCTGCACCCAGGGATCATTAATGGAAATATCAAGATAATCTGTAAAAAGAGTTTCCGGACGTAATTCAGGGGGGTAACCTTTTGCTGGTGCATTAAGCAGACATCCTGTGATTCCAAATGTTTGTTTTTTATTAAGAACGTATATAATGCCCAAGTGGTGAACCTGTGGCGACTTGACAGGGTAAATAATAATATCAAAAGATCGATTAGTCGACTTTAATGCCTTGCCTAAACTGTTTATAATTTTTTCTATCCTGTACTTGAGAGGGAATTCAGAGCCTTTGATCATTCCCATCCAAGCCAACTTGTCGATAGGAATACAGATATCTATGTAAGGACATAATTCAACAAGATTAACGATATGTGACTGTACCGCGAGAGTGATGTGTGCGTCAGGATACAGGTTCCTGATATGCCGAAGCGCTCCGGTGAAAAGCAGTACATCTCCGATGTTATCCGGCCTGAAGATGAGAATCTTTTTACCAATTGTTTCAGACAAAGCGCCTCCTTCTCATATTATGCTTATTCCAAGACTGACCGGTCATAAGATGCATATTATTATTCTTTTGTTGTAACTTGTTCCGCCAACAATAGCAGTTCGGAGCCTAAGCCGTCGGTTCGCTCACGCCCACGAAGCCAGTGATTGTGGCAACTGGCCGTGTAGCACGCCATACGCATTCCTTCTTCAATCCAAAAAGCTAAACGGTGGTTAAAGGGACGTATATGTTTCAATATTTGCTTTATGCGAGGTGCCATATACGCATCGTAAGCCGGATGAGCGTCCCATGTGTCCCGGGTCCAGACCGCCAAAACATTCAATCCTGAACGACGTGCAAGTAACAGCAGACTCTTTATCGTAAAATGAGTAACGTGTACATAGGGTTGCTGGCACCAGACCCGATCATCTTTCTCAAGTTTCATGCCCAACGGCTCGGCATTGGGTACAGCGATCAGGACTTTACCCTTCGGTGAAAGCACTGTGTTGATTCCCTCAAGAAAGCTCGACGGTTCCGTATCATGTTCAAGACAGTGCCATGCTGTTACAAAATCAAACTGAGATTCTTCGATCTTGCCTTCTGCGACGAGAGTGCGAAAGTCACCTTCCGCAACCAGCAATCCAAGTTTCTCTCGGGCATAGCGTGTAGCAAGAGATGGGTAGTCAGCACCCACCGTTTTCCATTTTGCCCTTTTTGCTGACGAGAGGAAAAATCCGTGACCACAGCCTATGTCGAACAATTGTCCTTGGTGGACATGGTACTTATGGAATATTGATGCCATGCGATGCCAGCGATGTGCGGCCTGAATCTTCTTCAGCAGCCGATGTTCCTCGAACCAACCGTAGTCATAATGATTCCTATAGTATGCTGCCAGCTCCTGTATCGTTGGTAAGGGATCACAAAAAACGGTCCCGCAGTCCGAACAACGGCGGTAGTGAAACTCTCGTTGATTGTCAGGCATGAGCCAGAGCCGGTCGCTCCATAGAGAAGTCAGGTTCGAATCACAAACAGGACATTTGATCATGGCATGGTTCTGTCTTTAATTTTCCACGCAGCAATAGGCCGGTAACCGCCGGATATGGACTCCCGGAGAAAAATCGCCGATGAAGTGGATTCGGTAGGTGCTACGAATACGTTGCCGAAATTTGGCAGATATTCCAGACCATAACTATCTCCGGACCGTGATCCTACGTCCAGACTGTAAGTATCCGGTGCAAGGAGAAATTCGGAGATTGTGAAACGGGCGGCTCCTTTCTGGCCTTTATGGAAAGAGAACCTTTTCCCGGGAACATCCGAATCGATGGTCATTATACGAACGCCATCACGGGTACAAAAACCGACGCCAAATGAGACTTCATCGACGTCCGCAAGACATTCGAAATCAATCTCCACTTCGAGCGGCTGTCCATGCCAGATGCCTCCGCCATCATTGAACCGCAATCGGTGAAAGACTAATTTGCTGCCGAAGTCCCCCGCTCGCGGGATATTGCTCAGATCGAAGTCGTAGGAATTCTTCTCCTGAATATCAGTCAGATATTGCTCGATGGCTTGGGTCGTGGAACCGGCAAATACTTTGTTCCCTTTATCAAGAACGATGGTATGTCTGCAGAGGCTGCGGATGGCACCCATGTTATGGCTTACGAACAGGACCGTCCGTCCTTGAGTTGTGACGGCCCCCATTTTTCCCAAGCACTTTTTCTGAAAGGCCGCGTCTCCCACGGCCAGCACCTCATCCACAATCAGAATCTCGGGTTCGAGATGGGCGGCCACGGCAAAGGCCAGTCGCACATACATCCCGCTTGAATATCGCTTGACCGGGGTGTCCAGGTATTTTTCCACTTCGGCGAAGGCGACGATCTCGTCGAACTTCTGTTTAATCTCCTTGCGGGTCATACCCAGGATGGTGCCGTTCAAATAGATGTTCTCGCGCCCGGTCAATTCCGGGTGGAAACCCGTTCCTACCTCCAGCAGGCTGGCTACGCGGCCGTCGATGGTCACCCGCCCGGCTGACGGCTCTGTAATGCGGCTTAAAATCTTCAGCAGCGTGCTTTTCCCGGCGCCGTTGCGGCCGATGATGCCCACGGCATCTCCGCGGTGGATCTCAAAACTCACATCCCTGAGAGCCCAGATGTCTTCCCATGTATCGCCCTGTATGACGGGTTTTCCCTTTGCCAGATCTTTGGTTTTGTTCCAGAGGGTTCGCGCATTCTGCATGATGGTGTCGCGCAAAGTAAGATAGCTGCCGTTTTTCTGCTGGTGGCCGATGACGTATTTCTTACCGAGGCTTTCAGCTTTGATGACGATATCCGACATAGTTCCTGCTTCTATATCAAATCCGCAAATGTTTTTTCCGTGCTGCGGAAACGGGATACGCCCAGCCAGAGGAAGCATGTAATGATAACAACGCTCATGAGGAAACCGGGCAGGTAAATGGGACTGTCGCCGCCCAAAATGCACCAGCGGAAACCGTCGATGACGCCCACCATGGGATTGAGACTGTAAAGCAGTCGCCATTGTTCCGGGACGACCTGGCTGCTGAATCCGACAGGGGAGACATACAGGCCGAACTGAACCGCGAACGGGATGACATAACGGAAATCCCGGTATTTAACATTGAGCGCGGTGATCCACAGACCGGGTCCCAAACTGGCCAGTAAGGCCAGGATGGTGAAAAGAGGCAGGAAAAAAATGTTCCAGCCGGGTGCGAATTGGTAATAAGCCATGATTCCGATCAGGATAACGAAACTGATGAGGAAATCCACAAAAGCGGTAATCAGGGTTGCCGCGGGCATGATCAGCCTGGGAAAGTAGATTTTGCTGATCAGGTTGGTGTTGTTTATCAGACTGTTTGACGATTCCGTCAGCGAGTTTGAGAAAAGGGACCAGGGAAGCATGGCGGCAAACACCATCAGGGCGTAAGGCGTGTTGCCGTCGCTGGGAAGTTTGGCGATCCGGCTGAAAATAACGGTGAAGACGACCATCGTAAGAAAAGGCCTGAGAATGGCCCAGAGAATCCCGATGATGGTCTGCTTATAGCGTACGGACAGATCGCGCCACGCCAGAATCAGGAAAAGCTCCCTGTAGCGCCACAAATCGGCCCAGTAGTTTTTTTCGGTGCTGCCTGCTTCGATAATAATCTTACTCATGATTATTTTGAATTATTCCTGTTTGTAAGACCCTGCAAGGCCTGCAAGAAAGAACACACACAACATGTGACTCCGCCAAATTGTTACGTCTCACTTCCCATCGGCCTTTCCCAGACCAGAAAATACGGCCGATTCTTCAGGGCGGGTTCAAAAGTCTTGAATTCCTCCTGGGTCAGGACGAGGGAGCGGATCTTGCGCTTGATGTAGCGTTCGGTTTTTCGGCTCAGGTCGTTCAGGTGGTAAGGGTCGATGTTTCCCACCAGCACCAGGTCTATGATGCCCGTATCCTTGCCCACGGCGTAATCGTCGATGAGATAAGCCTTCTCCAGATCGCCCAGTCTCGTCAGAATGCTTTCGATGACCTGGTCCAGTCCCATGACCTTGCCCACCATGGATCGAAGTTCCGGGAAAAGAGGGTGATCGCTGTTTGCCTGGTAGTATACATTTCGTCCGTTCTTTTCCGAGGTGAGGAGCTTCGTCTTCTTGAGCTGGTTCAGTTCCTCCCGGACGGCGTTGGTGGAGCACTGAAGATCCTTGGCAAGTTCCCTGAGGTAGGCTTTTGTCCCGGGATTGAAGAAGAAGCGCACAAGGAGGCTGATCCTTGTTTTTGAGGATATGAGCCCTGCAAAAAGGTCGGTCATTTGCATTCCATTATGAGTAGTTATTCTACTCATAACAGATGCCGAACGATTGTCAAGATTTTTTTGATGTTTCTTCCGGGCGGGATGGCTGAAGGGGGGCGGCGTTATGACAAGCGGGAAAGAGGTATTTTGACGGCGCGTGTCAATCTCTTCTTTCGCTTCTGTCGTAGCGCGTCTGCGCGACCTGTTCCGATACGAGGCCGACCATGAAGACCACCACGGCCATGGTCATGAGCATGGCCGACGTGGGGCCGTAGCGTCCTCCCATGAATATTATTTTGAAGATACCGTACCCCAGCCCGGTGAGGAACATGACGGCGCTGACGGGCAGGAAGACGCGCATGGGCGAGAAGAGGGTGGCGATCTTGACGATGATGAGGAAAAAACGCGAGCCGTCGCTGACCAATCTTATTTTGCTTGTGCCCACACGGCGATTGGTTCTGATGGGCACGTAGGTGAGGCTGAATCCCGCACGGATGACGGCCATGGTGATGGTTGTGGGATAGGAAAACGTATTCGGGAGCATCGACACAAACTGGCGGGCGACCTCCGCCCGGATGGCCCGGAAGCCCGAGGTCAGGTCCTCGATCCTGCGTTTGCAAATGTACGTGGCGAACCAGTTAAAGACCCCGTTGGCGGCGGTGCGGTGGAGGGAGGTTTCCGAATCGCCCCCGCGCGCCCCGACGACCATGTCGTAACGCCCCATCTTCTCAAGCAAACGGGGGATGTCCTCCGGATTGTGCTGGCCGTCGCCGTCCATTGTGACGAGAATCGCTCCTGAGGCGTGACGGATGCCGGTTTTGACGGCTGCGCCGTTGCCGATATTGTAGGGATGGGTGATGACGCGGGCCCCGGCCTTTTCGGCCTCCGCGGCGGTGGCGTCATCGGAACCGTCATCGACGACGAGAACCTCGAAGCTCCGCCCGGTCGCATCCATGGCGCGGCGCACGTCCGCGACGACGGTGCCGATCACCTTTTCTTCACGGTATGCGGGAATGATGACGCTGATGTCCGGCATGGAAGAAGTCTCGCTTTTCCGGGTTTCAGGATATTTTCAGAATTCTTTTGTAGATATACAGTACGGCTTGGAATTTTCAAGTTGATTTTCACGAAACATGAAAATATAGATGGATCAATTGTTCCTGTCGGGTCCGCCTTTTCGGTTTCGGGTGCGCCGTCGAGCCGTGCTTCCAGGAAACGGAGAAAGAACCGGGGAGGGAAAAGGCGCTGTGGATTGCCTTCATACGGATCAGGAAGCCGATCAGCGCCGTATTGCCGACAGAACGGCGGGACCCGGGGGCCGGGAACGAGATCGTTCATCAAATCAGGATACGGAATCACAGGGTCTATTCCTTTCACCGTGATAAAGCATTGCGTAGAGGAACTCATATTGCGTTGCAGCGTTAAACGTGCCGCCCTCCTGCTGGTTGTGCTGATTCTGGCAGCTTATCTGCCTTCGCTGCGCAATGGGTTTGTAACCCTGGATGATTATATACACGTAACCAATAATGAACATGTACTGAAGGGCATCACCGTTGATGGGACGATCTGGGCCTTCAGCAATAAACACGACGGCAACTGGATCCCTCTCACCTTTCTTTCGCACATGTTCGTCGTGGAGGTTTTCGGCCCGAACCCGGCGGCTCACCACGCCGTCAACCTTGTCCTCCATTGTATCAATGCACTATTGCTTTTCTTCTGCCTTCTGATCTTGACAAACCCACTTGAGACGGATCAATCGTCCAATGTAATTCCCGTCTCCTGGCGCTGCCTGGCTGTTGCCGCCCTGTTCGGCCTGCACCCCATACATGTGGAGTCCGTGGCCTGGATCACAGAGCTCAAGGATGTTCTGAGCACCTTGTTCTGGCTTCTGTCCATATGTGCCTATGTTTGGCATTCCCGTTCACCTTCCCTGAAAAGGATGTCGGTCGTGAGCCTTTGTATGGCCCTCGGGCTCATGGCCAAGCCCATGCTGGTCACCCTGCCCTTTGTTTTGCTCCTCCTGGACTACTGGCCCCTGTGCCGGACTTCCGATGCCCCCTGCTCCGGCGCCCCCAAAGCCCCCTGGTCTATTCTGGTGAGGGAAAAGCTTCCCCTGTTTGCCTTGACGGTTGTGGCCAGTGTTTTGACTTCCCAGACCCAACAAAACTATGGCGCCATGGCCCCCTGGAACGAATGGGGCCTCTGGCAGCGTGTCACGACCGCCCTGGGTGGTTATCTTGGCTATCTGATAAAGGCATTCTTTCCCGTCGGTCTCGCTGCACATTACCCCGTTCGCGCCTCTGTTCCCTTTCTGGAGTGGGGTGCGGGCCTGATCCTTCTGGCCGGTGGAACATACCTGGCCTACAGGTTTCGCCGCAGGGCCCCTTATGCTTTCGTGGGCTGGCTCTGGCTGGTTGGCACGCTGGTTCCTGTTATCGGACTGGCGCAAGCCGGTACCCAGGCCATGGCAGACCGTTACGCTTACGTTCCGTTCATCGGCCTCTATATCATTGTGGTCTGGGGAATGTCGGCCGCCCTGGAGCGGCTGTCATCAGGAAGAAAAGTGGGAGTCATTCTCCTGAGCCTGCTTTGCCTGACCCTCGCCGGCCTGACTTGGCGGCAAACCCAGTTCTGGCATGACAGCGTCAGTCTCTATGTACGCATGATCGAGGTGAATCCCGATAACTTCATGGCGCGCGATTGGCTGCCCGATAATCTGATGTCTTGTGACGATCTGGACGGAGCTGAGGCGCAATTGAGGCGGGTATTGCGCAAACATCCTGACAATGAGTCTCTGCTCACCGGGATGGGGCTGGTCCACGCGAGACGGAAAGAGTATGAAGAGGCCATACCGCTGCTTGAGAAAGCGATCAGAAATGACCCCGATTCCTGGGTGGCCCACAACACCCTCGGTGCTTCTCTTGCCGCTCTTGAACGTTACGAGGAGGCCGGGAAGCACTTTGCGCAGGCACTGCGTCTGAAGCCTGATTCCAAGGCTGTCGAAAGGAACCTGGCCGTAGTACAGCGCAGGCTTTCCGTTGAAAAGACAAACAAGAAAGATAACGAAGGGATGGCTCTGACGACACCTGACGAAAAATAAGGTTTCTTGAGACTGGAAGAATGTTTCTCCCGAATGTTCAACAGCCGAAATCGGAGCGGCGCGGTATTTCCATATAGAAGCTTTCGAGGTTCCGGAGATCGCTTTTCAGACAGGATGCCAAGTCAACGGCTGCCTGGGATGTATACGGACACCAGTTCCTGTGGTGTCCCAGTGGGCGGTTCATCACAGATTCGTACTTATTCAGCCCGAAAGCTTTGATTTTTTCCCCGGAAAAATCAATCCGTGGCCGCAGACCTGGCGGCCCACCGGAAAGATACGGAGGCCCATCCGGCGGCCTATGGGGTGAGAGAGGACGCCTCATCGACGGATCGGGACGTCTGAAAGGACCATTAGAGACCCTCAACGGGTCGGGGTTGTCCTCACGAGTGCAGGTGGTTCGACTCCCTGGGATAGTGCAGGTAGTAGGAGGCCAGGGCGTTGTAGTAATCCATGAACGTGTTGGTGAACCACCGGAGTTCGCTTTCGTCGCTGAAATCGATTTCGTTGAAAAAAGGCTGGAAGTAACCGAAGAACCTCTTTTTCATGAATTTATCCTGGGGATCCGTGAGGGCCTCCTGGATTTTCTCCTTTATTCGTGAAAAAAGTGGCGTCTGTCCTTTCCTGGTCAGGAAACGGCGCAGTTCCGATTCTGAGCGGCGCTCCACCGTGAGGGCCTCGCGGACGAGCCTCTGGGGCTCCATCCTGTCTTCCTCTTCTTTTCTTACCCGGGCCCTTTCCGTGGCCCAGTCGAGGTGGCATTTCTTGAATTTCCGGCCTGACCCGCAGGGGCAGGGGTCGTTCCGGCCGATCCGGTTCAGGTTCTCGATGAGGGAAAACTCGAAATCCCAGGCTTTCCATTCCGCCTCCCACTCTTGCCGGGCCGCCCGGCTTTTTTCGATTTCCCCGGGGTCGTAAAGGGCGCGGAGGTCCACGCGCCTTCCCGGTATATGCCTCTCGTCCCTGTAGAAGCTGTCCATGTCTTCCCGGGTCAGGGTTTCGAGATCCACCTCCCCGGCCTCGAAAAGTTCCTCGAATAGAGGCTTCAGATCCGTCCGGTGGATCTGGGCAAAGTCGGCCGCGATGTTCGCTTTGATCTCATAGGAAGTTTCCGGCAAATCGAGAAGGTGAAGAAGAAAATCCTCTATTTCCTCCCGATGCCGGGGATAAGCCTCCCAGAAGTTCCACAATCCTTCCATTTCGCAGGCCAAACCCCCCCCTTCCTCTTCTTTGATTCTTGCAAGGATGTTTTCCCGGATAGCGGGGATCGCCGCCGGCCCCATCCTCAGGAAGCATTCGCCGAGGAGATCCCAGATTTCTTCTATTTCATAAGTATCCGAATGAGCACTCGCCGTGAGAAGGGCTTCCGTTGCCCGGACATCACCCAGGATTCCAAGGATCCGGACGGTGTGGACGATTCCCCATGAATGCGGATCGTCCTCCCGGTCATAATTGTCCTCGTTTTTCAGCACGGCGCAAAGAAGGGGGACCAGGGTGTCCAGCCGCCTTTCCGCTTCCTCCACATAAGCCGTGTTAATGCGGTCTTCCGAGGTAAAGAGGAGGTCGACGAAATCGGTGTCACTCATTTCATGGTAGGGCATGGGGCCTCCCTGAGGGGGTTTCGATGCACGATACTCTTCATCACAGCTTGGGGCGTTAATCAAGAAAAAAAGGGCGCTGTGCAGAGAAGAGGCATTCCCGGCCGATCTGAACCCTTGACCACCGGGGCAATGAATTCTATAGTAGGAAGCGATGGTCTGCCGAGGGGTGGCGCGGGTGCCCGAAAGGAAAGGCGCGCGGACGGATCGGAAGGGTACGGGGAATCATGCAGTCCGGGGCGGCGAAAGAACGGCCTGAATTTATCAAGGGAAGATGGACATGGCGGCACGGAATGAGCATCCTCCTGGCCCTGGCGGGGTTCGGGATCCTGTCCTGGTATTCCCTGTGCGGGACGGGGTGCAGCTACCTGCGGGGGGACATCCTCGGGGTGGACCTGAAGATCCTCGGGTATGTCCTGCTCTTCCTGGTCCTCCTTTTCACGGTGCTGAGGGACGGGGGCATGCTCAGGATCCTCCTGGCCGCAGCCCTGGGGGCCGAGGTGTTCCTCCTGGCCTTCCAGTTCCGGGAAGAGGTGTTCTGCCCCTGGTGCATCGCCTTTGCCCTCGCCGTCCTGGCTCTTTTTGCGGTGAACCATGAGCGGCCGTCGCACTGGAAAAGCGGTTATGACCGGCTCTTCAGAAGTCTGGGGGAGGTCACCCTCCCCGAACTCGGGATCCGGCGGTTTCCCCTTTGGGTGCCCGCGGGGCTGGGATTCGCCGTCGTCTTCCTTTTTTTCGCCGGTGTGTCGAACCCGCCGGAAGGGCTGGGGCGGCATGTTCCCGTCTTCGGACGGGGCCCCGTGGAGATCCGCCTCTATTCCGATTACTTCTGCCGGCCCTGCCAGGCCCTGGAGTCCCGGATCCGTCCGCTCCTTGAAGATCTCGTTCGTAAATATCGGGTCCGCTTCGTCCAGGTTCCAAATCACCCGCTTACGGACCCGTATTTTTACCGGTACCTCACGGCCGTGAACGGGGGGATGGGTTACTCGGGGGCCCTGGACGTCAGTCACGTCCTGTACCAGTGCGCCTCCGCTGCCCTTGACGAGGCGGTCCTGGACAGAATTTTAAGGGACCTGGGGATTCCGGCGGTCCCTTATGACACGACTCTTACGATGGCCGAAAGAAACTGGCTGCTCCGGGAGGACGGAATATTTGCGACGCCTTGCCTGGTGATCCGGAAACCCGGCCTCGGGGCGGAAAAATACCAGGGGGCGGACAAGGCGGAACAGGCCCTCCGGGGACTGGACCATGCCATGACGGATTAGCTTTGCTGCCGGCGGGCGGGAACGGGTATCGGTGACAGGGAAGGGCGGGTGATGACATGCCGTTGAAGTTTTTCGTCTGCAAAGACGGCTCTTCCGTAAGGATAAGAAACGATCTGAAGCCGGGGGACATGGGATCCATCGTCCGCCAGCACGGCGTCCTGTATGCGAGGGAATGCGGATTCGATTATACCATCGAAATCTACGTGGCCCGGCCGCTCTCCGATTTTGTGGAAAAACGGGGAGACCGGCAGAACCTCTGGATCGTGGAGGCCGGTGAAAACTTCGCCGGTTCCGCGGCCCTTGTGGAGCATTCCTCCAAGACAGCCCAGCTTCGATGGCTTCTCCTCGATCCCTCCGTCCGGGGAAAGGGAATCGGCCGGCACCTGGTGGAGGAGGTCCTTGAGTTTGCGCAAACGGCGGGCTACCGGTCCGTCTTCCTGTGGACCGTCCATATTCTCCCCGTGGCGGCCCGCGTCTACCGTTCCGCCGGATTCCGTGTCACCGAGACCAGGGATGTCTTTCAGTGGGGAAGAAACCTGACGGAAGAGCGTTATGAGTTTTTCTTTGACCGGTTTGTGCCGGCGCAATCCATCAGAGGTCCGTTATAAAAATGATCACCATCAACAGTTATGTTCATCGTTCCATGCTGTGCGACATCATCCGCCGCTGGATGTACGGAGAACTCCGGCCCACCGACGCCGATGCGGTAACCCGGCTCGTTCATTTCAACAACGTGTACGTCGCCCGGTATCTCGACCTTTTCAGCCGCTCCCTTCTCAAGGCCCTGCAGGGGGAGGGTGTCGAAAGCCGGCCGGTGACGCTGAAAGGGGAACTGAAGGACGCCCTTATTGAAAACCCGCCATACCGGAACGCCCGCGTGGACGAACTGGTCCGTAATTACCTGGAGAATCCCGGGCGGTTTTACCGTGAGACACCCTTTCACGGGACGCTGTTCTTCCTTGCTGCAGACGGCGGGCCCGTCTGTCTCGGTGCTTCAAGGATCAAGAGAATCCGCCGGCTCGCCGAAAAAGCGGCCCGGCGGATCATCGATCAGATTTTCATGAACATCCGGGGACATGCCGAGGCCCTGGCGGAGGAACGGGCCCGTTACCTGGGCATTTCCCGTCACCACCTGGTCACCTCGCCGGAAGACATGCTGGCCGAGTTTCTCCGGGCGGAGGACCGTTTTCTCAACGACCTGAAAAACAAACGGGCCCTCTCCGGCATGGGGCCCCTGGTGATCAACGACGTGGCGGGGCTGAAGATCGTCCTGGAACGGGAAAACCAGGAAAAGCTGAGGGACATCCTCATCGCCAGGGAGGATTGCGACATTGTCGAGGAGGAAAGGCATAAGGGAAAATACAACGCCACCAACTACATCGTCCGTTTCGTCCCTCCCAGGGAGGAGATCCTGTCCCTCCCCCTGGGAGACAGGATCCTTCGGATTCTCTCCCTGAGGGGCTGGTCCGGGGAGTCGGCCAACGAGGAATTCCGGGAATTCATTCTCACGGGGGAGAGAAGCGTCCACATCGAGATCATCGTTTCCAGCTATCAGGAAACCCTGGAAAGCGAAATCGGGCGGTCCATCCACGAGGACCGGATCGTGGCGCAGCGGCTGAGCCGGCAGTATCGCGGCCCCCTCGCCGCCAACGTGGAATACCTCATGGAATATCTTTTCTTTTTTCCTTTTTCCCGGCAGGCGGAAATCAGGGAACTGCCGATCAGGCTCTGGTACAGATATCTACCCGATTATTTTGACGAAATCATAAAGGAGATGTTTCATATTCCCGTCACGGGGATTCTTTAACGGTTATGAAATCCATTCTTGTAGCGACGGATAACGCGGCCGCTCTGGAGGTCATTCGAGGCGCCTTTCACCAGGAGTACCGGATCGATGTGGCCCGGACCCCCGACGAATGTCTCGAAATGTTCAAAAGAAAACGATGCGAGTTTCTCTTCGTCGATGTGGGGTTTCTCGACCTATTGGAGGCCGGGGCTTCGGAAGAAGGGGGCTGTAAGGACGCCCTTTCCCTGTTCTGGCAGTTTTTTCCCACGGTGCAGATCATTGTCATGGCGGGCCAGGAAAGAATCCGGCACGCCGTCATGGCTGTCAAGACGGGAGCGAGCAACTACCTGACCTACCCCGTCAGCAGGGAGGAATTGCGCCATGTCACGGAGCACGCCTACAAGACGATTCTCCTGAAATCGGAACTGAATTACCTGCGGGACAGGCTCTGGCAGAGCGATTCCTTTGAAATGGTGACGACCCGGAGTCCCATCATGAGGGAGGTGTTCGACAAGGTGAAGGCCGTGGCCCCCATGAAAACCACGGTCCTTCTGACGGGAGAAACGGGGACGGGGAAGGGGACCATCGCAAAGCTCATTCACCGCTCAAGCAACAGGGCGAAGGCCCAGCTCATTCATGTCCATTGCGGCGCCATCCAGGATACGCTCCTGGAAAGCGAACTCTTCGGTCACGAAAAGGGCGCTTTTACCGGTGCGGACCGGCGGAAATTAGGAAAATTCGAAATCGCCCACAAGGGAACCCTTTTTCTCGATGAAGTCGGAACCCTTACCCCTTCGGCCCAGATCAAGCTCCTCGAAGTGCTCCAGGAGCAGACCATCCAGAGAGTGGGTGGGGAGGTGGAAGTCTCCGTCGATGTACGGGTCATTGCGGCGACCAACTCGGATCTGGGAAAAATGGTGGAGGAAGGGTATTTCAGGAACGATCTTTTCTACCGTCTCAGTGTTTTCCCCATCGAAATCCCTCCTCTCCGGAACCGGAGAGAGGACATCCCCCCTCTCGCCGATATTTTTCTGAAGGAGCTCAACCGGACCAACGGGAAAAACATCGGGGACATCGACCCGGGGGTCGTCGAGGCTTTTCTCCGCTATCCCTGGCCGGGGAACATCCGGGAAATGAAAAACCTCATGGAACGGGCCTATGTCATCGAGGGATCGTCTGTTCTTTCCCCGGGGAGCTTTCCCAAGGAACTGTTCTTCCCGAACCTGGAAGACGGCGGCGACATCCTGGATATCCGGAAGTCTCTCTCCGAAGTGAAGGAAGAGGCCGTCCGGAAATACCTGGAAAAAATTCTGGCCCACCACGAGGGACATATTCAGAAGACCGCCGGGACGGCGGGCATTACGACGCGGCAGCTTCACAAACTCATGACCCGTTACGGGATCCGAAAGGAGGACTTCAAGAAGAAAAACCGTACCTGATAAAATCGGAACAGACGGTCCGTTTTCGAAAAAAAGGATCGAAAAGTCTCTTTTAATCATTTCCCCAATCATTTCAAAATTATTCGTTCGACCTGCCCGGCCTTTAAGGGGCAGCCTCCCCCGAAAAACCGGAAGAGGAATTCCGTATTCAAAACGCATATGTAAATATATCAAATATATCAATTGGTTGTATTCTGGCACGGGGTATGCTTTGCTTGATGTCAAAATGAATCCATGATGCCTCAGGGGGAGCGTGATGGTTCCTGGCAGGGAAAAAGGAAAAACGGCGAAAATCAAGGGCCTGATTGTACCTTACGCGTGGGATGAGAAGGGGGATGTCCTTGAGATCGTCATCGATACCCTGGATGAAAGAAGATATCACATCGAATCCGATGAGACCGGGGTATCCCTCGTCCACTTTATCCGGACCGTCGTTGAAGTGACGGGATGGCTTTATCGGGATTCTTTCGGACGGCAGGCTATTTCCGTGGAAGCCTATGAGACGGAGCGGGAAAGAGGGACCGCCGAAAACATCGGGGAGGATCAAGAGCGTTTCGCTCCGTATAAATAAACAAAAAGTATTTTGGAATCGGGAGGTATGAAAATGAACAGGAATGTGAGTACCATTGTCGCCGTTTGCTTTCTTGTCCTGTCGGCTTTTATGACAGTAGTGGCGGTGAATCAGTCCGAGGCGGCCGAGGAAGTTGCCATCACGGGTACGGTGAACCCGTCAGGCCAGTTGGTGATGGATGACGGGAAATCCTTTTTTATCGAGCCGAACGATGCCGGCAGGATGATCGTCGCCCTGGCGGGGAAAAAGGTGGAAGTGAAAGGCGTGGTTTCCGGGGAAGAAGATGCGAAGACTATTACAGTGAACAGTTACGAGGAAATCAGGTAGCCGTGATTTTGCGCTGCCGGATCCTTTTTTTGAGGCTTCAGCGATCTGCTTGGTGAAAATGGCGAAGGGGCGGAAGAGTCGATTCTTTCGCCCCTTTTCCATGGCCTTGGGATGGGGGCTCCTGTTCGGAGAGCACCTGATGTCTCTTGACCTGTAATATTATCATCAGTAAGGACGTATGGGGGTGTAAACGTGGTTAAACGTCTTTTTTGGGGTTTGAGTGTCATTGTTCTGTCCGTTGTGGCGGGTCTGGCTTACGGCTGCTGTGCCAAAAAAACGGCGGTCTTGAGTGAAAAACCGGTCGAGATCGCCGAGGTGCAGAAAACGACGCCTCAAGAGTCGGCGGCTGTTGAGGTCCTGCAGAACACGGAACCGGCGGCCCCTGCCGGTCCCACGGAAATCGAGATTTTTGAGTCGGAAAGGATCCACTTCGATTTCGACCTCGCCGAGCTTCGACCCGAAGCCCGGGAAACGCTGAAGAAAAAAGCGGAATGGCTTAAGGCCAACCCGGGATTTTCCCTCCTCATCGAGGGAAATTGCGATGAGCGCGGAACGGTGGAGTACAATCTCGCCCTGGGTGAAAGAAGGGCCGGTGCGGCCATGAAATATCTCGTTGACCTGGGGGTGCCTGCGGAAAAGATTTCCACGGTAAGCTACGGGGAAGAAAGACCCCTCGATGCGGGACATGACGAGGAATCGTGGACGAAAAACCGGAGGGACGACTTCAACCTCAGGGGGATCAAACCCTGAACTCCGGAAGAAGAAAAAACGCGGTGCATCGGGGAATCCGGACACCGGACCAGGAAATGAAAAACGCCGCGGGATCGCATCCCGCGGCGTTTTTGCTGCCCCTTGATTTCAGATTACTTGGCCTGTTCGCCCGATGCCGCCGGAGCGGGGGCCGGGGTTTCAGCCGGTTTGGCTTCCTCTGCCTTTTTCTCGGGCTCTGCCGGCGCCGCGACCTGCGGCTGCACGGCCGGCTGCGGCTCCGACTTCTGGCAGCCGGCGGTCAGAGAGAACGAGACGAGCAGCAGGATGGCCAGGACGGTGGCAAAAAACTTCTTCATTTCAATCTCCTCCAATTACCATGTTCACAACTTTCGCTGTGGTTCGGCGAACGATATCCGCCTTCACGACCATGCAAAAGATCGCTTCCTCAATCAATCAACATAATTTGCATGGACCGTGCCAATATGAAAACGTCGATATACCGGGGGGTTGTATTCAGGAGCGACATAGGCACCGGAAGAGATGTTCCGATTGTTTCAATCGGATCGACGGGAAAACCGATCCCATTCCCCATGGAATAATGACTAACTGTATGGTATTTAAGAAAGATTAAGATGTGGAAAAAAGGATTCCGAGAATCCCTGAAATCAGAATTATGATTCCGATGAGACATGGGCGGGTAGACATGGGCGGGGTCGGACCAGGCTTACATATTGATTCAAAACAATAAAAACGCCATCTGAAGCAGATTTTGAGGCTTAGACGGCCGTTTTTAATGTCGAAAAGCCGGTTTTGAAAACGGAGGGCCGCTGGAACGAACGGGCCAGGGGGTGATTGACAGGAAACATTCCCTCTTTTATAGTCATCGCCAGGTGACGGAAAACAGTGCGTCGGGATTTGCGGACATGTCTATCGGGAAAAAAATTCTTCTGACCATCGGACTGACTTTTATTGGCCTTTTCGTCATTCAGTATCTCAGTTCCGAGACGATCCTCCTGAACAGTTTCCGGAATCTCGAAAACAGGGAAGTCCTGCAGCAGACGGAGCGGGCCCGCGGGGGCCTTCAGAATGTCATCGATACCCTGGGCACAACGACCCTCGACTGGTCTATGTGGGATGACGCCTACAGCTTTGTCTCGGGAGGAAACGACGGGTTCGTGACCGTTAACGTGGTGGACAGCACCTTCGTCAACCTCCGGTTGAACCTCATCGTCTTCCTCGATGGATCAGGCAGCGTCCTCCTGGCGAGGGGGTTCGATTTTCGGGAGGAAAAAGAAACCCCTGTTCCGGCCGGATTGCAGGATCAGCTTTTCAACGGGAGTCCCCTGCTCTGCCATTCCGATGCGGCCTGCAAAGCCGATGGCATTCTCCTTCTCCCCGGCGGTCCCATGGTCCTGTCGGCCCGACCCGTCCTCGACAGCACGGGCGAAGGACCGCCCGGGGGGACCCTGATCTTCGGGCGGTGGCTCGATTCCCATGAAATCGAGCAGGTGTCGGCCCTGACGATGTTACCCATAAAAATATCGAGGTTCGAACTTCCGGCGGGATCCCGGGATGCCTCGGGAAGGACACCCCTCCTCTCACGGGAATCGCCTTTGGGGGTTCGTGACCTGGACGAGAACTCCATCGCCGGATACGCCCTCCTCGACGACATATACGGGAAGCCCGCCCTGGTCATGGCGGTCGATCTGCCCCGGGACATATACCGGCAGGGGAAAACGGCCATTTTCTATCTCATGCTCTTCCTGGCCCTGGTGACCGTCGTTTTTGCCGCGGCATTCCTTTTTTTTATATACGGCCAGGTCCTGAACCGGCTTTCACTCCTGGGAAAAAGCGTCACCCGGGTGGCTGAAACATCCGATCTTTCCATACGGGTTTCCGTGACGGGAGAAGATGAACTCGCCCGGCTGGCTTCCCAGGTCAACGGGATGCTTGACCAGCTGGAGCAGGCGGAAGAGAAGAAGAAGAAAATGGAAACCACCCTCATGCAGTCTCAGAAATTAGAAGCCATCGGGACCCTTGCGGGAGGGATTGCCCACGACTTCAACAATCTGCTCATGGGGATCCAGGGACACGCCACCATGGCCGCTCTGGCCGTCGATCCCTCAAGCCCCGCCTCCGAGGATCTCAAGTACCTCCAGGATATTGTGAAAACCGGTGCGAACCTGTCGCAGCAGCTTCTCGGTTTCGCCCGGGGGGGCCGCTACGAGGTCAGGATTCTCGATATGGCGGAACTCTTGAAGAAAACGGCGTTCCTCTTCGGCCGGACGAAGAGGGAGATCCTCATCCACGAAGCCTTCCCGTCGGATCTGTGGCCCGTCATGGGGGACCGGGGGCAGATGGAGCAGGTTTTTCTGAACCTCTTCGTCAACGCCTGGCAGGCCATGCCGGGGGGAGGCGATCTTTACCTGGCGGCGGCCAATGTGACCCTCGATCCGCCTTTCGCCGATACCTATGTCGTTTCCCCGGGACGGTACGTGAAGATTTCGGTGACCGACACGGGGATCGGCATGGACGAGAAGACCCGGAAGCGGATTTTCGAACCCTTCTTCACTACCCGGGAGATGGGCCGGGGAACCGGTCTCGGTCTGGCTACGGTATACGGAATCGTCAAGGGACACCAGGGGACCATCAACGTTTACAGCGAGCCGGGAAAGGGGACGACGTTCAATGTTTACCTGCCGGCGGCGGACCGGTCCTTTCAGGAAAAGGAAGCCGGAAAGGAGGAAGTGCGACCGGGAACCGGGACGATTCTCGTTGTGGATGATGAAAAGACGGTACTGGTCGTGGTGAAACGGATGCTGGAGAACCTGGGATACCGGGTCTTCGATGCGGCCGGCGGGTCCGAAGCCCTGGGGATCTATCGGGAAAAAATGAGGGAGATCGATCTCGTAATCCTGGACATGGTCATGCCCGGGATGGGGGGCGAAGAGGTTTTCGATTCCCTGAAGAACCTGAAACCGGATGTGAAGGTCCTTCTTTCCAGCGGCTACAGTCTGAACGGCGAGACGGAGAAGGTCTTCCGGAAGGGCTGCCGGGGGTTCATCCAGAAACCCTTCACGAGGGTGGAACTCTCCGAAAAGATGCTGGAGGTTCTTCGTTAAGGCGGTTTTGGAGGGTTCCTATCCCGTCCTTTCCGGAAAGAGGCCCGTTTTTCAAGAGATTGTGAATGTTCCCCGGATTCTGTTCATGGTGATGAAAAGACCCCGGTCGAAGGAATTCCGGTCGTAAAACTCGTCAATGGGGATCCAGCGGTGGATCTGGTCTTCCGGAATCACCGCTTCCGAATCGTCCACGATCCTGTTCCGTTCAAGGGGAACCCGGCAACGCCTCAGGTCCTTGAAAAAATCCTCGGATCGGCGGCCCCAGAGGATGTATTCATACCGGTCGAGGAAGACCCCGGGGATGTGGCCTTGTTCCTCCAGGTGGGTGAAAACCTCTTTCGTCTGTTCCTCCGTCAGCGTCGTATAGACAAAAATGCGGTGAAAATGTTCCAGGAGAAATTCGAGGAAGGGGAACAGCCCGGGCCGGGGGGTCATTTCGTATCCGTTGTCCACGAGGGTTCCCTCCACATCCAGGGCGATCGCCCTGAGAATCTTCACAGGCACCTCTTGGATAACCCGGAGGGCCTCCGCGGCTGAGGGGAATCGCTTTTTTTCGTCCTTTTCCAGGCATTTTTCGAGGAAGGGATGAAAGGCGGACGGGATTTCCCGGGTTCCGGCCACGTCCTCCACGGAAGAAAGGATTCTGCCGCAAAGCATCTGCGCCAGAACGACACCAATGGAGAAGAGATCGCTTTGAACCGTCGGGGGGAAGCCCTCGGCCAGTTCCGGTGCCATGTATCCCGGGCTTCCCGTCCTGACGCCGGAACGGAAATTCCGGTCTCCCCGGTCGAGGGGCCTGGCGATGCCGAAATCGATGAGGCGGATCGTGCCTTCTTCATTGAAGAGGATGTTGTCCGGCTTGATGTCGTTGTGGATCACCAGGGCCCCGTGAACGGCCTCCAGGGCTTCGAGGAGCTGTTTGGTGATGTTGCGGGCGGTTCCCGCCGTCAGGACGCCGTTCGACTGGATGAGGTCGTTCAGGGATCCCTTCATAATGAGTTCCTGTTCGAAAACCGTTCCGCCCGACGAGAGGGTCACCTTCCTCGGGGAAACCACGGCCCGGTGCCGGATCCGTTTCCCGAGCCGTTCCTCGTTCAGGAAATAACGGTAATTTTCATCGAATACACCCGGTTCCCCTTCGTACGTCTTGAGCACGACGGGACCCTTGTCCTCCTTCCGGCGGGCGATGAAGACATCCGAGAGTCCTCCCCGCCAGATGAGGCCCATGATCTCGTAGTCGTCCGCCGAGGCGCCGTCGGCGAACCGGCTGGGCGGCGCCTGGATCCGCCGAAGGATGTTTTTTCCCACGGGGAGGATGCCCGAGAGTGGTCTGCCGGCGATCCGGTCATTCACGATGGGAAAACCCGGGAATCCCTCTTCCACGAATTGGCCGCTCAAATCCTCCAGATGGTGGAGTATGAAGAAAGACCCGAAGGGACTCGACCGGCTTTTGGACCAGACGGCGAGGGGATGGAGGGAAATGAACCGGCCGCCGGCGGGTTCCACCAGGAGAGGGGTTCCGGGGGGCACCCTTTCCATAAAGGGCGGTTCATGCCCGTGGATGACGGGATACTCGATCCTTGGCCCGAAAAGGACATGGAACCCCTTTTCGGTGACGATCGCGATCCGGTATCGGGCGAGATAGTCGATCTTGCGAAGGGCCCGATAGAGAAACGAACGGATATCCTCCGGTTCCGGCCCCCGGTAGATTCCCGCCAGCTGGAGAAGGTCCGCCGGCAGGCCCGCCGCCAGTTCCCCGGGGAAGGGGGGGCCGTCGAAGGTTCTCCGGAAATCGTAATGGGAAGGGGGGCCGGGAATTTCCCCGTCGTTCCGGGAAAGAGCGGCAGCCTGCCACAGGGTGCCGAGAAATCGGACGGCCACCCGGGCGCACCAATGGCAGCGCTGGCGCATGTCCTCTTCATTCAGGGCGAGGGAGACCGCTTCAAAGGATCTCGATACGGGCCGGGGCATGCGGTAACGGATGAGAAACTCGTGATGGAAGGGGTCGTTCGGCACGGAGGTGTCCGATGTTTCGTATGAATTCGATTCCTGCGAGATCATGGGCTCCTTCCCGATTTTATGTGCAAGAACAGGGGAAATATGGCATAAAGCGGCCATGAATACAACTCCCCCAAAGCGCGGGCGTTTTTTTAAGCCCTTCCGGCGCAAGGTTATCGGGTAACGTATCGATATGGGACAAAGACAGGAACACGACAGGGAATACAGGCTTTTGCAGCGGAAATTCGACCGTCACGTGACGGGCACCCCCGACTCCCCCACATTCCTCCGGATTCTCAAGCTCCTCTTTTCCCCGGAGGAGGCGGTGCTGTTGAACAAGGTCCCCATCCGGCCCGTCACCCTGGAGGCCCTGTCAGCGAAGATTGCCATCCCCGCGGAGGTCCTCGACGAAAAGATGACGGACCTCGCCCGGCGGGGCCTGGTCATCGATTTTCTGAGCCGGGGGAAACGGTACTTTTCCCTTCCTCCCGTGGTCATCGGCTTTTTCGAGTACACTTTCATGCGGACCCGGGACGACCTTCCCATGGCCGAACTGGCCCGGCTGTTCGACCGGTACATGAAGGAGGACGACCGGTTCGCCAGGTCGGTTTTCCGGGGGAGCACCCAGATCGGCCGGTCCCTGATCCGGGAGGAGGCGATCCCGGAAGAAGACCACACGGAGGTCCTGGACTGGGAGCGGGCGAGCCGAATCATCGGGAACGCTCGTTCCGTCGGTCTTTCCCTTTGCGCCTGCCGCCACAAGGCGGGACTCCTGGAAAAATCCTGCGACGGGCCTGTGGAGACCTGCCTGTCTTTCGATTTCGCCGCGGACACGATGATCCGAAGCGGCATGGCGAAGCCCGTCTCCGTCGCCGAGGCCTTCCGGGTCCTGGAGACCTGCAAGGCCGCCGGGATGGCCCAGACAGGGGACAACGTGAAGCGGAAAATCTCCTACATCTGCAACTGCTGCGGCTGCTGCTGCGAGATGATGCAGGCCATCCGGCACTTCGACATCAAGAAGGCCATCGTCCCCTCCAACTTCGTCATGACGGTGGACGGGGGGAAATGCACGGGCTGCGGGAAGTGCGTCAAGGCCTGTCCCATCGGCATCATCGAGGAGAAGGCGGAAGGGGGGGGCACGGGCGGGAAAAAGAAACGCCGGGTCGAGGTCGATCCCGACGCCTGTTTAGGCTGCGGTGTCTGTTACTCGTCCTGTAAAGTCGGCGCCATCGCCATGAAGGGGAGGGGAAAGGCGGTGTTCGTCCCCGAAACGGCCTTCGACAAAATGCTTGCCATGGCCATCGAACGGGGAAAACTGGCGGAACTTATCTTCGAAGACCCGGAGAACCTGAACCACCGGGCCTTGGGAAGAATGTTAGGAATTCTCGAAAACGTCCTGCCCGAGCGGGCCGCTTCCGCCGTCCGGCCGCTCCAGTCCGTATTCCTGCAGGCCCTTTTAAGCGGTGTCCGGTCGATTCTGAAATGAGGGAACCGGCCGGGGTGCCGGCACCGCAAAAACCGGGGCCGTGAAATATCCATGGAAGGATACATTCCCCTGAAGATCGACGGGGCGTGATAAACGCAAGGACAGGATGATGAAGAGCTATCGAAAGGAACTCTGGTTCAATGTTCCCTCAAGAAGGGGTTTCGTCAATATCACCGGTCAGGTGGACGCCTGCCTGCGGGAAAGCGGCATCCGGGAGGGCCTTTGCCTGGTGAACGCCATGCACATCACGGCGTCCGTTTTTATCAACGATGACGAGTCCGGTCTTCACCGGGATTATGAAAAATGGCTCGAGGAACTCGCTCCCCATGAACCGGTTTCCCGGTATCTTCACAACCGGACGGGGGAGGACAACGGGGACGCCCACCTGAAACGCCAGGTCATGGGGCGGGAGGTGGTTGTGGCGGTGACGGGCGGGGCCCTCGATTTCGGGCCCTGGGAGCAGATTTTCTACGGCGAATTCGACGGACGACGGAAAAAACGGGTCCTGGTGAAGATTATCGGTGAATGAGGCGTTGGGCCGGGAAGACAAAGACCACCCGAGGGGCCGACGGCGGCCGTCCCGTGTGTCAGGGGTGCCGATTTCCTGTTTTTGGAAACCGGTTCAATCGTCAAACAGGAGTTCGAAATCCCGGGGACGGAGGATCTTCGTTCTTTTACAGGCTTTTAAAACGAGCGGATCGTCATCCCCTGTGACCAGGAAATCGGCTTGTCCCTCTGTCGCACAGGCGAGAATGACATCGTCATCCCTGTCGCGGCAGATTTCCTCGACTGGTTTTACAGGCTGATGGATTTCTCCGGCGGCTTCTGAAACGATGGCGGAAAAGAAAGAAACCTCGCCATCGTCAAGCCGGAATTTGTTTTTCAGAACCCTCTCGAATTCTTCCAGAACCACAGTGGGCAAGACGAACAGAAAGTCGCCGTTGCGGGCCCGGCGCAGGATCCTGGCACAGACACCGTCTGCCAGAAAGCCGGATATCAATACGTTCGTATCGAGAACGGCTTTCACGAGATTTCCCGGAAAACATCTTCTTCCGTAAGGATGCCCGCCGCCTTGGCCCTGGGGTACATCATCTTTCGAGCCTTTTGGAATTTATCCTCCCAGAGGAACAGGCTCAGGGATTCCTTGATGACGTCGCTTTTGTTCCGGCCTGTTTCTTTGGAAAAACGGTTCAGTTCCTCCGCCATTTTTTCCGGCAGGCTGATGGACAATACCGTTCTCATGGTTGTCACCTCCTGTATTACAATACGCTACGTATTTTTTCCTGTCAAGTCCGGTCGGGAGGCCTGTTCCGTGTAAGAGTTTTGAGTTCCCGGTACTGATCCTGGGAAAGCTCCCCGCTCTGGCAGGGCAGGAGGGTGTTGTTCTGGAAGAGGGGTTCCCCGTCGATGTCGAAGGGGGACATCCGGACGGCCTCCGCCCAGAGAGCGGTGTGGGGGATGGGGGAATATTCGGCCAGGATGGGCCGGGCGCCGCAGTCCCGGACGAAAGAAATGCTCTCCCGGACCTCCGGGGCGGTCTGGCCGGGAAGACCGCAGAGGATATACAGGCCGATTTCGTCACTTCCGTAACCCGCCCGCCGCAGATGGAGGACCGCTTCCCTTGTTTCCTCGTTGGTGATCTTTCCGCCCGTTTCCAGCTGCCGGCGGATATTCCCTGTCTCGAACCCGAACCGGATCGTCCGGAAACCGCATTTTCTCATCAGCCCCGCCGTCTTTTCCGTGATTTCCCGGAGGTGAAGTCCGTTGGGGCAGTGGAAGGAGCATTCCAGGTTCCGCCGGATGATCTCCTGCATCATGGGTACCGCCCGCTCCTCGCTCCCCGAAAGGAGGGCGTTGTCGTAAAAGGAGAAATGACGGACCCCCCGGGTGTTTTTCCAGTATTCCATCTCATCGACCACGGCGGCAGGATTTCGGGAGGAGAAGGGGCCGCCCAGGTAGGAAGAGGCACAGTAGGTGCAGCGGTACGGGCACCCCCGGGACGTGAGGAGAGCGACGTGGTCGAGAACGGGGTAAAGGTCGAAGGCGGGGTAGGGGGCGCTGTTCAGGTCGTCCCGGTCGGGAAGAACGGAAAGCTCTTCTCCGAGGAAATCCCTGAACAGGGAGGCCAGGGATGCCTCGCCCCGGCCGGTGATGACCCTGTCCGCCCCGGTATGGCGCCGGGCGTGTTCCGTTAAGAGGGACGCATAATTTCCCCCGAGGATGACCGGCACGCCGGGGAAGACCTGCCGGAGAACGCCCATGGTTTCCCGGACTCCGGGATACCAGTAGGTCATCATGGAGGTGACGAAGATGAGGCCCGGCGGGGGGATTCTCCCCAGTTCCTCCCGGACGACGGGCGGCGGGAGGCCATACCGGCTGAAGGTTCTCGGAATATCCCGGAGGGCCTCGGGCCGGGGAATGGCCTCCTTCGGGAAATGTCCCGACCCGTCCGTCCTGCGCCTGGGGTTCCTGATTCCCGGAAATCCCGACGAACGAAAGGGAGCCGGGTCCAGGCAATCGATGAGACGGACGGGAAAACCGTTTTCTCTCACGGCGGCGGCCAGGGAGAGAAGACCCAGCGGTTTCGCCCAGAAATCATAGGCGGCGAAGTCGTGAATCCAGGGATTGACGAAGAGGATCTCCCGTTTCATGGTCCGTACAATACACGGAGAACTCCGGTGAAATCAAGTCCGTTGATGAAGCGTCCCATGGATGATTAAGCCGGACCGGCCGGTCCGCCCCGAGACGGGGGACGAAGGGCAGCGCAGCCTGTGAAGCCGGTTACGAAGTCGCCATTGATGTTTTCCAGGCCATCTGATACATCCAACCATGCCGGCGGAAGAAGGCGCCGGCGAGAAGGAAGGAATCCGGTGAAACAGTCCCTGTCGGCCCTCGATCCCGAGGCCATCCGCTTTCCCGGTCTGACGGAGCGATCCGGTGAAATCGCCCGCCTGGGCCGGTCCCTGCCCAGGGAACTGGGCGCCTGCCGTTACAAGGCGGGCATGCCCGTCCTGTGGGTCGTCCTCATCGGCGGGACGGGGACGGGGAAATCGACGATCCTGAACGCCCTCTGCGGCGAAGAAATCAGCGAAGCGGGGGTCGAGAGGCCCAAGACGGAGGGGCCGGTCCTTTACATTCATGAAGACCTTTCCCCGAAGAAAGATTTTCCCTTTCCGGAGATTCAGGTGGAGTTCCCGGGGGAGACGGGAAAAAGAAGAAGAGGCGGACCGGGGGTTCTCACGGTGATCACCCACCGGCGGGACGAATGGCGCTGTCTCGCCCTGGTGGATACCCCCGACGTGGACAGTCTGGAGCGCCGGAACCGGGCCGTGGCGGAAGACCTGTACCTCCTGTCCGACGCGGTCATCTTCGTGACAAGCCAGGAGAAATACGCCGACGAGGTGCCGGCCCGGTACTATGAGAAGATCCTGGAGGAGGGGAAGCCCCATCTTTTCGTCCTGAACAAGGCCGATGACCGGATGACCGCGGACGAGGCCGCCCGGCTTTTCCGGCGGCCCGCCGGAGAGGCGGGACAATCCCCGGTCTTTCTCATTCCCCGGGTCTACCCGTCGTCGCCGGGCCGCCTCGAGAAGGAACCGTCTTTCCGGGCCTTCAGGGCGTATTTTTTCGATCATTACGGAAAGGAGGCTATCCCGGCCCTTCGCATGGAAGAGGAAAAAAAAGAGAGGGCGAGGCTGGGATCCCATGTGTCGACCCTCCTGAGTCTTATCGGGGAGGAGCGCGAGGCGGCGGAAGAATGGCGGGGGAATCTCCGGCGGCTGTCCGGGGAGACGGCCCGGGACCTGGTCCGGGTTCTCGAATCCCGGGAAGGGGAAGAAAGGAAACGACACCTCCAGAAAGAAATCGGAAGGATATTCGCCCGCTACGACCTTCTCCGGGGTCCCCGGCGGTTTGTCCGGGAGATCCTCCTTTTCCCCTTGCGGCTGACGGGAATCCTCGGAAGGGACAGGGAGCGCAAAAGGGAGATCCGGAAGATCCGGGAGAAGGTGGACAACAGCCCCATATGGAACGCCGTGGACCAGTTCCAGCTGTCGGTCCTGGAAAGGCTCTCCCCCCGGGACGAACGGGCGCCCCTTTTTCCCGCCCTTCGGATGCCCCCTGTTTCCATGGGAAGAGAAGAAGTGGAGGCCCGGATCAGGGAACAGCAGGAGCAGCTGGCCGCGTGGCTCGAAGAAACCTTCCGGGACCTTTCCCGGGGAATCCCGCGGACGAAGGAAGTGGGGATCTATACGGCCTCCCTCCTGTGGGGGGCCCTCCTGCTGTCTTTCGAAATCGTCATCGGGGGAGGGATTTCCCTCCTGGAGGCCGTCCTGGGTTCCTTCCTGGCTCCCTTCATCACCAAGGGATCGGCGGAACTCTTCGCTTTCCAGGAAGTCAGGAAGGTTGCCATGGAGATGAAAAGACGGTATGAATCGGGAATATCGTCCATCCTTGAGGCGCAGGCGGCGCGCTTCGAGAACTGCCTGGAAGGGCTTCTGACCGACCCGGAGACGACGAAGATGCTGGAAGATCTCCAGGAGGAACTGAAGGCCTGACGGCTCCGTAAAAAGTCCATATGCGGCGTGGCCTCCGGAGCTTTCCGCAAAGCCGTCCGAAAAACCGGCATTATATTCTATTCTGAAGGTTTCATTAAGGCATGATCATGGAAAAGAGGGATCCCGGGGCCGATCTGCGGCAGAGCCTGACGGAATGGGGCCGTTTTCTCGACAGGGAAGACCTGGTCACTCTGGACGGAGAAGGCCGCCAGGCCGCCCTGACACAGGTGGAACGCCTCCTGGGGAAATTGAAGGACATCGAGGGGGGGACGCTTCTGACGGGTCTTCTCGGCGGGACGGGCGTGGGAAAGTCGTCCCTCCTCAACGCCCTGGCGGGAACGGCCATCGCTTCCACGAGCCATCGGCGTCCCCACACGGAGGATGTCCTGGTCTACCGGTACGAGGGAACGGCCCTTCCCCCCTCGCTCCCTCTTCAGGACGTACCGTCGCGGGAATATGTCCACGGGGCCGCCGCCATCGGCCAGATCATCCTGTGCGATCTTCCCGACTTCGACAGCATCCGGGAAGAGCATCGGGACCGGGTGATCCGGTTCCTGGAACACCTGGATGTCCTCTACTGGGTGACTTCTCCGGAAAAATACGGCGATGGCCGGTTCTATGAGTTTCTCGGGGAGGCGCCCCGGTCCCGGGAGAATTTCTATTTCGTCCTCAACAAGGGGGACCTGTTCTTTCAAAGTCCCGACGCCGCGGGAGGATACGGGGAGATGGGGAAGGTCCTGGATCGCTTCCGGACCCATCTTCAGGCCCGGGGGATTTCCGATCCCGTCATCTATGTGGTGTCCGCGGAAGAAATCCTGAAGAACGGGGACGTTTCTTCCTGGAACCGGTTCGGCGAGTTCAGAAAGCAACTCTTCAATGAGCGGAGCCTCAAGGAAGTCCGGGAGATCAAGGCCGCCAACCTCCACGCCGAAACGGCTTCCATCCGTGAACTCCTGGACCGCGAACGGGCGGCCCTGAAAAGGCTGGACCGTCAATTGGGGACATTCCTCGAGGAGCTTCCATCGAAGAGGGAATCCTGGCGGCGGGAATTCGGAACCGCCCTTTCCGCGATCCTGGACAGAAGGGAATGGAAAGCCCTGCTCCGGGACCGCCTTCCCGCAAGCGCGATCCTGGCGGGGCCCGGTTACGGCATCGCCGCAGCGGCGGAAGCCTGGACCGCTTCCCGGAAGGGAGGGGAATCGCCGGGCGGGGACCTGAATCCGGCCTTCATCCGGGATGTGGGAGCCGTCTTCGAAAGTCACGGCCATCGGGTCCAACGAGAGTGGAAAGCCGTCGCCCTCCGGGAGAATCCCGCCTCATGGGACGGGGGCTTCCTGCGGGGAAGGGAGACCGCCTTAAGCGGGGAGGAGCGGATCCGGGAAACCCTCCTGTCGGCCCTCGAGAGGATCCGACCCCCGGGGGCATTCTTCTTCCGTCTCCTTCAGCATGTCCTTTACGGATTCTTTTTTCTCTGTTTTTTTGCCGCCCTCTCGGGAGAGGAAATCCGGACCCTGTCGGCCCAGTCCCCGGTAACGGAGTGGTTCAAGGTGCTGGGAAGCGTCATCACCGCCTTTTTCAGTCCCCGGGGGCTCGCCGCCCTGGTCAGCCTGGTGGCGGTGTCCGTCCTCCTGGGCTGGCGATTTTACATCCGGGCACGAAAAGTGATATACCGTCTGTCGGATTCATGGAACCATCGAATCGGCGATGAACTGGTCTCCCTCTGGGAGAAGGGGATCGACGGCTCCGTGGGGGAGCTGAAAGCCTGCCGGCAGGGTCTCGCCGAGCGTATAAAGCGTTTATGTGGGGACGTCCTTAAATAATTCAATAACTCGGGTTGAGAGAGGATGGAAGGCCGTCCCGGCCCTTCAGGCCCTCGTTGTAAATGTAAATACCATGATATAATCTACGGGAAAGGAAATGACAGACCATGACGACTCCGGAAGCTGTTTTTGAAAAACTGCAGAAAAAAATGGAAGCAAGCCCCGATCTGGCGGACAAGGTGAAAGCCGTTTTTCAGTTCGTCCTCACCGGCGACGGGGGTGGGCAGTGGTGGGTGGATCTTCTGAACAAGCCCGGCAGCGCCGGTAAAGGCGAAAAGAAGGAAGCGACCTGCGTCATCACCATGGAGGCGGCGGATTTTGTCGGTCTTGCCTCGAAGACAGAGAATCCCGTGAAGCTTTTCATGTCGGGGAAACTGAAGATCGGCGGGGACGTCTCGGCGGCCATGAAAATTCAGAATATCCTTTAGGGGGAAGACTGACGTGACCGTCTCCTTCTTTTTTCGCGAGAAAACGGCTTGAAGGGAAGGAAGAGAAAAGGTAACATTCCGCCATTCAGGAAACGATCAGGGGAAAACCATGCGGGCGGTCATTCAAAGGGTCGAAAAATCAAGCGTGTCCGTGGATGGAGAAGTCATAGGCGCCATCGGAAAAGGACTTCTCGTTCTTCTCGGGGTGGCCCGGGGAGACGAAGAAAAAGATGCCGACTACCTCCTGGACAAGATCGTGAACCTCAGGATTTTCGAGGATGGGGACGGGAAAATGAACCTGTCTCTCCTCGATGTGGCCGGGGGACTCCTGGTCATTTCCCAGTTCACCCTCCTCGCCGATTGCCGGAAGGGCAGACGCCCTTCCTTCGTTGATGCCGCGGAACCGGAACGGGCCCGCGGGCTCTACGATTATTTTACAGGCAGGGCGCATGAGCGCGTGGGGCGGGTGTCCACGGGAAAGTTCCAGGCGTTGATGAAAGTGGTCCTGACGAACGACGGTCCCGTGACCATCCTTCTGGAAAGCGAGAAGAAAGGCGGCCGTTCATGACGGAAGGGAAAGACTCCTCCGGGGTTGTTATTCCTCCCTGCAATATCCGGGTGGACAAGGAGGGGGTGTGGTATTACAAGGGGGCGGAGATGTTCCGCCGGGAAATCGTCGACCTTTTTTATGAACGTCTCCGGTTCGACGAGGAAATCGGGAAATATGTCATCGAGCTGGAAAACGACCGGTGTTTCATCGAGGTGGACGATACGCCCTACGTGGTCCGCGCCGCCTTTCGGAACGGCTCGCCGGAGAAAAGGAACGAAACCATAGAGATCCGGTTGAACACGAAGGAATGCGAGCCTCTGAACCTTTCGGACCTCCGGATGGGGAAGGAAAACATCCTTTACTGTACCGTCAAGGAAGGCCGTTTCCCCGCCCGGTTTTCAAGGCCCGCCTACTATCAGCTTGCCGAGTGGATCGAGTTTGACGAAGAAAAAGACGCCTACTTCATTCAATTGAACGACAGGACTGTTTATCTGGGATGAACTTTTCATGCCCCCGTCGGAGGCACGATGAAACATTATGACAGGACGTATCGGTGACCCCCGGGGGGACCGGTTTTTTCCTTAAGGGAGGTATTTCATGTTGGACGACGATGTGAAAGAGGGTCTCACTTTCGACGACCTTCTCATTATGCCGGCGGAATCGAAACTCATGCCCAAGGACGTGGAGACGTCCACGGTGCTCACCCGGAACATTTCCATCAACATCCCTCTGGTCAGCGCCGCCATGGACACGGTGACGGAGTCGCGAACGGCGATCTGCATGGCTCAGGAGGGGGGGATCGGGATCATTCACCGCAACATGAGCATCCAGAACCAGGCCCTGGAAGTGGACAAGGTGAAGAAATCGGAAAGCGGGATGATTGTCGACCCCATCACGGTGAGTCCGGAGCAGAAGGTGCGGGAGGCCCTGGACCTCATGAGCAAATACCGCATTTCCGGCGTTCCCGTGGTGAAGAATAAAAAACTCGTCGGGATTCTCACCAACCGGGATCTCCGGTTCGAAACGAATATCGATCAGCCCGTGGAAAACGTGATGACCAAGGAACGGCTGGTCACCGTATCCGCCGACATCAGCCTCGACGAATCGAAGACCCTGCTCCACAAACACCGGATCGAGAAGCTTCTGGTCGTGGACGACCAGTTCAACCTGAAGGGGCTCATCACCATCAAGGACATCGAGAAGATCCGAAAATACCCCAAGGCCTGCAAGGATGCCATGGGAAGGCTCCGGGTCGGGGCCGCCGTGGGGATCCTCGACCGGGAGGAGCGGGCGGCGGCCCTCCTCGCGACGGGGGCGGATGTCCTCGTCATCGACACGTCCCACGGCCATTCGGCCAATGTCCTGGACGCCATCCGGGACACCAAGGCCAATTTCCCCCGGTGCGAACTCGTCGCCGGGAACGTGGCCACGGCGGAAGGCGCCGAGGCCCTTATCCGGGCGGGGGTGGATGCCATCAAGGTCGGAGTCGGTCCGGGGTCGATCTGCACCACCCGGATCATCGCCGGCGTGGGGGTGCCTCAGATGTCCGCCATCCGGGACTGCGTCCGCGTCGCGTCGAAATACGACATTCCCGTGATGGCCGACGGCGGGATCAAGTATTCCGGCGATATCGTGAAGGCCCTCGGAGCCGGCGCCCACTCCGTCATGATCGGCGGGCTCTTCGCCGGGACGGAAGAGAGCCCGGGAGAGACGATCTTTTTCCAGGGGCGGAGCTACAAGGTCTACCGCGGCATGGGGTCCCTCGAGGCCATGAAGGGCGTGAGCCGGGACCGCTATTTCCAGGATGAAATGGAAGGGCCTTTGAAACTCGTCCCCGAGGGCATCGAGGGCCGAGTCCCCTTCCGGGGAAATCTCTCGGCGAGCGTCTATCAGCTTGTGGGCGGACTCAAGGCGGGCATGGGGTACACGGGAAGCCGGACCATCGAGGACCTGAGGAAAAACGCACGGTTCATCCGCATCACCTCCGCCGGCCTCAGGGAGAGCCACGTCCACGACGTGATCATCACCAAGGAGGCCCCCAACTACTGGCTCGATTAGGCAGCCATGAAGCACGCGTCCTTCGTTCACCTGCATCTTCACAGCCAGTACAGCCTGCTGGACGGCGCCATCCGCCTGGACGAGCTGTTCCAGGCCGCCCGGGAATACCGCATGCCCGCCGTGGCCGTGACGGACCACGGCAACGTGTACGGGGCCGTGGAATTCTACCAGAAGGCCTACAAATACGGCATCAAGCCCATCATCGGCTGTGAACTCTATGTGGCCCCGGCCAGCCGGTTCGACAAGGAATCCGCCAGGACGGGGGAGACGGCCTACCACCTCACCGTCCTCGTGAAAAACGCCGACGGTTACCGGAATCTCACCAAACTGACGTCGTCGGCCTTCCTGGAGGGATTTTATTACCGGCCCCGGGTGGACAAGGAACTCCTGCGCCTTCATTCGGGCGGGCTCATCGCCATGAGCGCCTGCCTTCAGGGGGAAATCCCCTGGCTTCTCCGGAGAGGCGACGGCGAAGGGGCCCGGCGGGTGGCCCTGGAATACCGGGACCTGTTCGGGCCGGAAAATTTCTTCCTCGAGATCATGGAAAACGGCCTGCCGGAGCAGAAGGTGGTGAACGAGGCCCTCATCGCCCTCGGCCGTGACCTGTCCATCCCCCTCGTGGCGACCAACGACTGCCATTACCTGCGCCGTCAGGATGCGGAGGCCCACGAGATCCTCCTGTGCATCCAGACGGGAAAAACCATGGACGACCCGGGCCGGATGCGCTTCGAAACCACGGAGTTCTATTTCAAATCCCCGGAGGAGATGGCGGACCAGTTTGCCGCCTGTCCCGAAGCCCTGGAAAACACGGTGCGGATCGCCGAAAAATGCAACTTCTCCTTCAAATTCGATGAAATCTACCTGCCCCGTTTCGATCTGGAACAGGGAGAAACGGCGGACGACCACCTCGCCCGTCTCGCCCGGCAGGGCCTCGAACGGGTCCTGGAGCCCCCCGTCCGGGAAAAGGGGCCGGAAATACGGGCGGTGTACGAGAAGCGGCTGGAATCGGAGCTGGAAATCATCCGCGCCATGGGGTTTCCCGGGTATTTCCTCATTGTGGCCGATTTCGTCAACCACGCCAAGAAACAGGGAATCCCCGTCGGGCCCGGGAGGGGCTCCGCCGCGGGGAGCCTGGTCGCCTTCGCCCTGGGCATCACCAACATCGATCCCATCCGGTACGCCCTTTTCTTCGAGCGCTTTCTCAATCCCAGCCGGAAAAGCATGCCCGACATCGACATCGATTTCTGCATGGAGGGCCGGGACAGCGTCATCCGCTATGTCCAGGAAAAGTACGGCCATGACCACGTGGCCCAGATCATCACCTTCGGCAAGATGCAGGCCCGGGGGGTGGTCCGGGACGTGGGGCGGGCCCTCAACATGTCCTACGGCGAGGTGGACCGGATCGCCAAGATGATTCCCGGGACGCTGAACATCAAATTGAAGGACGCCATCGAGGCGGAAGCCCGCCTCCGGGAGGAAAGGGACAAGGACGACCGGGTGAGGAAGCTTCTCGACCTTTCCCTGACCCTGGAAGGACTCAGCCGGCATGCGTCCACCCACGCCGCCGGGGTGGTGATCTCGGACCGGAAGCTGGAAGAGCGGGTCCCCCTTTGCCGGACCTCCAACGGCGACGTGATGACCCAGTATTCCATGAACGATCTCCAGAGCGTCGGCCTCACCAAGTTCGATTTCCTGGGTCTCAAGACCCTGACCCTCATCCGGAAGACCCTCGATTTCGTCCGGGAGGGGCGGGGACGGGAGATCGACATGGAGGCCCTCCCCTTCGACGACGAAGGAACCTTCCAGCTCCTCTGCCGGGGCCAGACCGACGGGGTCTTCCAGCTGGAAAGCTCGGGGATGAAGGACATCCTGTTGAGCATGAAGCCCGACTCCCTGGAGGACGTCATCGCCCTCATTTCCCTCTACCGGCCGGGGCCCATGGCCATGGTCCCCGATTTCATCGCCCGGAAGCAGGGGAAGAAGGAGATCGCCTACGACCACCCGGCCCTGGAGAGCATCCTGAAGGAAACCTACGGGGTGATTCTGTACCAGGAGCAGGTCATGCAGATCGCGAGCCTCGTGGGCGGCTATTCCCTGGCCGAGGCGGACACCCTGCGCCGCCTCATGAGCAAGAAAAAGCCCGAGGAGATGGAGAAGGAGCAGCCCCACTTCGTGGAGGGGGCGAAACAGAAGGGCATTCCCCCGGAGACGGCGAAGCGCATCTGGAGCCAGATGGAAACCTTCGCCGGATACGGTTTCAACAAGTCCCACAGCACCGCCTACGCCGTCATCTCCTACCAGACGGCCTATCTCAAGGCCCATTTCCCCGTGGAATTCATGGCCGCCCTTCTCACGAGCGAGAAGAACAACCGGGACAACATCATCAAGTACATCGCGTCGTGCCGGGAGATGGGCATCGAGGTGCTCCCTCCGGGCATCAACGAGTCGGACCGGGATTTTTCCGTCAACGGAGACCGTATCCGGTTCGGCCTCACGGCGGTGAAAAATGTGGGCGAGGGGGCCGTGGACGCCATCCTGGACGCTCGGAAGGAGGGGACTTTCGCGTCTTTTTACGATTTTCTGAGCCGGGTGGATTTCCGCCGGGTCAACCGGAAGGTCATGGAAAGCCTGATCAAGTGCGGGGCTTTCGACGCCCTGGAAAAGAACCGGGCCCGGCTTCTGGAAGGGTGCGACCGGATGATCGAGGCGGTCCAGCGGCGGTCCCGGGACAGGGCCAGCCGGCAGATCAGCCTCTTCGATACGGTTCCGGAACCCATGGAACCCGTCCCGGACCTTCCCGACGCGCCGCCCTGGGATGCCCGGACCCACCTTCTCTTTGAAAAGGAGATGCTGGGTTTTTACGTGACGGGCCATCCTCTCGAACGGCTGGGGGACCGTTTCCGGCTGGTGGTGGACTGCGATTCCCAGGGGCTCCAGGGACGGAGCGACGGGGCGACGGTGAATCTCGCCGGGATCGTGAGCCAGATCAAGAAGATGTCCACGAAGAAAAAGGAGACCATGGCCTATGTGACCTGCGAGGACCGGAAGGGAAATTTCACGGTCATCGTGTTTCCCGATCTTTTCAGGAAGGTCGTGGATCTTATTCAGGGGGAGGAGCCTCTTCTCGTCACGGGGATCGTGGACGCTTCGGAAGAAAGCGTGAAGATCAAGGGCACGGACATCGTCCCCCTGGAGGAAGCCATCGGGAAATCCTATTCGTCCATCCACTTCACCGTGGACGTGGCGGCCCTGGAGGAGGACGGAATCGCCGATCTCAGATCCCTCTGCCGTCGATATCCGGGAAAGCACAGTGCTTATCTTCACCTGGTAAACCCGGGCCGGTCCGAAACCGTTCTGTCCCTGGGGGATCGTTTTGCTGTCCGGATCTGCGAAGAGATCCGACGGGACGGGGAGGCCCTTTTCGGTGCGGGATCGACACGGTTTTCGTGACGGGGAGACTTTCGTGGACCGGGTCTACCGGAACCGGGCCTACGGGAGAGATCTGGCCACTTTCTCCGTGAAGGTGAAAGAAACGGATCTCCTGGTCCGGGCGGACCGGGAGATGACGGAGGAGGTCCTGCAGTCCGTTTTGCGCTGCCGGGGCCTGATCGAGGGATACATCGCCGGCCGGCCGGAATTCCTGACGTCCCTGGAACCGATGCCTCCCGACGATCTCGCCCCGCCCGTCGTCCGGGAGATGATCCGGTCATCCTCCCAGGCGGGCGTCGGTCCCATGGCGGCCGTGGCGGGGGCCATCGCCGAGTATGTCGGCCGGGAACTGCTCCGGAACTCGCGAAACGTCATCGTGGAAAACGGCGGGGATATTTTTCTCCGGATCGACGAGGGGGAAACCGCCGTGGGTCTCTACACAGGCCCCGCGTCCCCTTTGAACGAGCGGGTGGCCCTGAAGATCCGGGCGGCGGAAACCCCCCTGGGAATCTGCACCTCCTCCGGGACCATCGGCCATTCCATCAGTTTCGGAAAGGCCGACGCCGTGTGCGTCACGGCCCCGTCCGCGGCCCTGGCCGACGGGGCGGCCACGGCGGTCTGCAACCGGATCCGGAAGAAGGCGGACATCCCGGAAGCCCTCGAGTGGGGCGGGACGATCCCCGGCGTCCGCGGCATCGTCGTGATCTTCGGAGACCGCCTCGGGGCCTGGGGGGACGTGGAGCTGACGGCTCCGTAAAAAAAGTCCCCATGAGGCGTCGCCTTTCCTGCCCCGCGACCGCGGCGTATCTTCAAGTACGTCCCGTTTCCCGGGACCCGGCGGCCCGGCCTCCGGCGCTTTTTCAAGAAGCCGCCGGAGGATGCGGATCTCTCGGGTGCAGCGGGAGACCGGGTCGGGCAGGAAATCGGTCCTGAAGGGTCGGCCCCCATGAAGTGGCAGCCTCCGGGAGGCATGCTGTTTTCAAACCTCAGTTGACGGGATGGTGACGTAGGCCGGGGGTTTACCCCCGAAAGAAATGAATCCGTAAAATTTACTCAAACAAGGAGAAGAAGCGTCATGGCCATGTCCAGGAAGATCGAAGGTTTTGTCTCCCAGTCCTCCCTCATCCGCCGCATGTTCGAGGAAGGGATTGAACGGAAGAAGAAATTCGGGGCGGAAAACGTGTTCGACTTCAGTCTCGGGAACCCCAACGTCAAACCTCCGAAGGAATTCCGCCATCATCTTGTGGAGGCGGCTAAGGAGGAGGCCCACGGGCTTCACGGTTACATGCCCAACGCGGGCTTCCCGGAAACCCGGTCCGCGGTGGCCCGGGCGCTGGCCCGGGAACATTCCACGGAACTCACGGCGGATCATGTTGTCATGACCTGCGGCGCCGGGGGGGCCCTGAACGTGGCCCTCAAAACCCTTCTCGATCCCGGGGACGAGGTCCTCATCCCGTCCCCCTTCTTCGTCGAGTACCGGTTTTACGTGGATAATCACGGCGGCGTCACGAAGACGGTAAAAACCCGCGGGGATTTTTCCCTCGACCTGGAAGCCCTGGAAGAGGCCGTCACGGCAAAGACCAAGGTCATACTCATCAACTACCCCAACAACCCCACGGGGAAGATCTACGACCATGAAACCATCGCCGCCCTGGGAGACCTGGCCGGGAAGAAAAGCCGCGAGTACGGCAGGATCATCTACATCCTCTCGGACGAACCGTACCGGGAGATCGTCTATGACGGGGTCCACGTTCCCAGCATCTTCCCGGCCTACGAAAACAGCATCATCGCCACATCCTATTCCAAGAGCGTTTCCATTCCCGGCGAGCGGATCGGTTTTCTCGCCGTCCATCCCGCCATGGACGACTTCCGGAAGGTCATGGACGGCCTCGTGCTCTGCAACCGCATTCTCGGATACGTCAACGCCCCGGCGCTCATGCAGCGGGTGATCGCGAAAATCCACGGCATCCGGGTGAATGTGGAAGAATACAAGAGAAAACGGGATCTTCTTTGCGACGGGCTGGCGGCGGCAGGGTACCGCGTCACGAAACCCGACGGGGCCTTTTATCTCTTCCTTCCCACGCCGATTCCCGACGACGGGGAATTCGTGAAGGTTCTGCAGAAGCGGAACATCCTGACCGTTCCCGGAAGCGCCTTCGGCGGGCCCGGCCATATCCGGATCGCCTATTGCGTCCACGACGACACCATCATCCGGTCCCTCCCGGGATTCGCGGAGTCCCTGAAGGAAGTGTCATAGGGCGGCGGAAAGGGGGCAGCCTGCCGCCGGGCCCTCGGAACTGACGTACTGATAAAAGTCAGTAAATTGTTCTTTTTCAGACGGCTTCGTAAAAAAGTTTCAGAGGCAGGGCCCGAATCCCGAGGAATGAGGTGTACTTTTCCGTACGCCGCAGTGACGGGGGATGACAGGCAACGAAGCATGCGGAGCTTATTACGGAGTCGTCAGAACTGGAGGAGGAGAACGGCGCAGACAGCCAGGACGATTCCCGCCAGGCGGGTCGGGGACAGCCTTTCCCGGAAAAGAAGCACGGAAAGTCCGATGGCCATGACAAAGTGAAGTCCCGTGATGGACGCCACGAGGGACAGGGGGCCTTCCTCCAGAGCCTTCAGAAAGCTGTAGAATCCCGAAAAGTTGAACAGACCCATAAGCAGACCGAGGAGGAGAGCCCGGCCGACCGGTCCGGGTTCGTCCTCCCGGCGTCGTCTCCGATACGGCAGGATGGAAAGGATGGTGCCGAGGCCGTAGGAAACGGCCATGAACGCGAAAGGGTCCGTCCCGCCGGCGGCGAACTTGCTCGAAACGGCCGCCACGGCCCCGGAAGCCAGGGCGATCCCCAGGAACACGAACCCCTTCTTGCGGTTTGTCCGCTCCGTTCCGGGATCATGGACCTCCCGCCGGGTGAGAGCAAGGATCACCAGCAGGGCCAGGACGATTCCTCCGGCCTGGGGAGGGGTGAGACGTTCGCCGAAGAAAAGGACGGCGAAGAGGACCACGATGAGAACGTTCAGGCGGGCGATGGGATAGACCACGCCGGCGGGGAGATGTTTCAGGGCCTCCATGGTGGCCGTCGTGGCGGCGAAAAAGGCCAGGCCGTTGACGGCCCCGACGGTGACGAGGAACCTCCCGTCATCAATCGGAATCCCCCGAAAAAGAAAAAAGAGGGCGCTCAGACCCGTGACGGTGACCATGAAGACGGAAGTGGTCCGGAAGGTGTCGCACCCCCATTCGGCGGAAACCTTGTAGAAAAACCGCTGGATTCCCAGGAGAAGGAGGGCGAGGAGAGCGTAGCCGTAGGAAAATCCGGCCGAACCTGATGTGTCCACCATGGATGAACCCCTGATAAGTCTGAAAATACGGGTATTATGAAACCGTAACGTCTACGGGACCGGTGAACCCGGTCACTCCGCCCGGACGGCCAGTCCCTTGAGATAGAGGCCCTCGGGGAAGGGGAGGGCCGTCGGGTGGTCCGGGGCCTGGGTGAGGAAATGGAGGATCTTCCCCTGCCGTTCCCCGTCCACGGCGGCGTCGGCCACGATTTTCTGGAACAGCTCCCGGGAAATGTGCTCGGAACAGGAGAAGGTGAAGAGGAGTCCCCCGGGGTTCAGAAGCCGGAAGGCCAGAAGATTGATATCCTTGTACCCCCGGGCGGCCCGGTCCACCTGGCCCTTCGATTCGGCGAACTTGGGCGGGTCGAGGACGATGGCGTCGAAGGTCCTGCCCTGTTCCCGGAAATCCCTGAGAACGTGGAAGACGTTCCCCCGGATCATTTCCATGGAGGACGGGTCGAACCCGTTCAGGATCCCGTGATGGCGGGCCATGTCAAGGGCCTGGGAGGAACTGTCCACGCTGGTCACCCCGGCGGCCCCGCCCGCGAGGGCCCGGATGGAAAAGCCGCCCGTATAGGAAAACGCGTTCAGCACGCTATAACCCTTCACGTAATTTCCGAAGAGACGGCGGTTTTCCCCCTGATCCAGGTAAAACCCCGTCTTCTGTCCTTCCCGAATGTCCACGAGGAACCGGCAGGGGCCTTCCGTTATGGGAACGGGACCGGAGGGGATCTCCCCCCACAGGGGGCCCTTTCTCGGGGGAAGGCCTTCCCGAAGCCGGATATCCGAATCGGATCGTTCGTATATCCCGGAAGTCGGCAGGATATCCTTCAAGCTGTCGATGATGGTTTCCCGGAACCGTTCCGATCCCGCGGACAGGAACTGGCACACGCACCAGGATGCGTACCGGTCGATGATGAGTCCGGGAAGGCCGTCCCCCTCGGCGTTGACAAGCCGCCAGGCCGTCCTGTCCCGGAGGCCGGGAAGATTTTCCCGGAGTTTCAGGGCCTCAGTCAGGCGGTGATGGAAAAAAGAGCCGTCGATCTCTTCATGGTGCCTTGTGGTCCACAGGCGGACGGAAATCGAGGAATGGGGGGAAAAGGCCCCCCGGCCGAGCCACTCTCCTCCGGCGGAGAAGATTTCCACGGTTTCCCCAAGCCCCGGGTTTCCCCGGATTTCCCCGACGGCACCGGAGAAAATCCAGGGGTGGTAACGCCGGACCGACTTTTCCCGGTTTTCCTTCAGGATGATCGATGCCTTCATGGTTCGTCCTTCCCGTATCAAGTGCTTCTTCCATGACACAGGCAGGCTGTTTTTGCAATCCCCGGCTGGAGTCGGGGATTTTGAATTGACCATTCGGGCGGCAGATGTTATGAAGCCGGCGAGGCGGGTCTGCGGCCCGCTGAACCCGGGACGAAAACCGTATCGAGGAGGACGGATGTCATGAGTGGATTGAAAAAAGTTGGAATTTTCTTTGCGGCCGTGGTTTTTCTTTATTTTGTCTTTTATCTCGCCCAGAATTTCTGGATTCCCGAGGGCAGGATAAAAAACCCGAACACGGCTCAGGAAGTGCTTGAGGAAGGGAACAGCCGTTACGTGGCGGGGAAGGCCCTTCATCTCAACCAGGATCGGGAGAGAAGGATGGAGACAACCTCCGGGGGCCAGCACCCCTTTGTCACCGTCCTGGCCTGTTCCGATTCCCGCGTTCCCGTCGAAGTTCTGTTCGACCGGGGGATCGGGGACATCTTCGTGGTCCGCGTGGCGGGAAACGTGGTGAACACCGATGAAGCGGGATCGATCGAATACGGGGTGGATCACCTGGAGACGCCCCTCATGGTGGTCTTAGGCCACAGCCACTGCGGTGCCGTCACCGCCGTGGCCGGTCACGCCGAACTTCACGGCAACATCCCGCCCCTGGTGAAAAACATCGAAAAGGCCGTGGATGTCGTCAGGGCGGCGCGACCCGAACTGGCCGGCGGGGCTCTTGTGGAAGAGGCCATCAAGGCCAATGTGTGGCAGAGCATCGACGATCTCCTTCAGGTCAGCGAGGCCACCCGGAAACGGATCAAATGGAACAAGCTGAAGGTCACGGGGGCCCTCTACGACATCGAATCGGGCAAGGTGACCTGGCTCGGACCCCACCCCAAGCAGTTCGAGCTCATTCGAAAATACGATGCCGCCGCGGTGAAGGACGAACACAAGACGGAGGCGAATCACTCCTGACGGAAACGGAAAATGGCGTCGTTTCGGAGGCCTCCTCCCCGGGCAGGGGAGGGGGCCTTTTTTATCGCCCGGCCGGGCGCGGGTAATAACACCCGTTCGGACATTGCGTGCCGGGTCAATCCGGTGAAGGGGGAACCGCCCGATCATTTATACAGTATAATTATCGTATTTATACTGTATAAATACTTCAATACACAGCGTTACTGAATTATACAGTACAATTCACTTGCCCTCCATAATTATACAGTATAAATATGCTGTATACCTTTCCCGGAGGAACCGTCATGGAGAAAAAGCTTCCCGATGATACCTGGGTATCCAGCAGGGAACTCATGGAGCGGCAGGGAATCTCCCGGGGCACCCTGAACAATTACATCAAGGCGGGACTTCTGCCCCGGCCCGCGGTCCGGGGCGCCCGGGAGGGCATGAAGGGAACGAAGCAGATCGGCTATTTTCCACCGGAAGCGGTGGAGAAGATGGAAAAGATCAGAAGGCTCAAGGAAAACGGTAAGTCGATGGAAGAGGTCATCGCCCTGCTGTCCGTCGAAGCCGTTCCGAAAAGGGGTGAAGCTCGGAAGATGCCGCCGGAGGCCGTCAAGGCGGAGAGCCCCCGGGCTAAAACGCCATCCGGCGCCCGCCGTCCCGGGGAGGACATTCCCCATCCCGCCTACGGCATCAACCATTCTTTAAGGATTCTGTGGTTAAATTCCCGGTATAAAAACGATTTCATGCATGGGAAGGATCCCCTGGCGGTGCCCGGCGCTCACCGGGAGGACATCTTCCCCGGGTTCCTGGGGGAGAACTGGAAGGAGCGCTGGACCGGGAGCGACGCCGTTCTCGATGCCCATCTTTCCATCCTGAAAACGGTCTTTTCCGAGGAAGGGCTTATCCCCTTCCTGAACGGCGGGGCGGGAGATGCCGTCGTGCAGAGGCTGGCGCAGGTGAAGGCCCATGAAAAACGATTTGTTCTCTCCACGCCCCTGGTCCTTGAAAAAATCGGGGGCGGGGAGGAATGGTTCCGTCTCTACGGCCTCTGTCTCCGGGAAGGCCTTTGCTTTGCCTGGGAGCCGATGAGGCGGGAGGGGCACAGGGGAGCGGACCGGCCGGTTCCCCCGGTGGACCGGCCGGGAGTGCCGGTTCGGGACGAGGAAAAGGGAGAGTTCATCGTTCTCACGGCAAAGATGGAGGGCACGGGACGCTTGTGCGCCGAATTGCCGTCCCGGGAATATGGCGCCCTTATGGCCGGGGTCGCGGATCTGGCGAAAGAGACGATCCGCCGCCAGGGAGGGATCCCCGGCAATCCCGATGAAGATCGGTTCCACGGTTATTTCTTATGGGGGGGTATGAGGGGGTATACGGCAGGAAAAGCCATAACCTGTGCCATGATGTTAAAGGAAAAGATGAATGAATTCCGGCGGACCTGGTCGGACCGGAAGCAGACGGAAATACCGCTGGTCCTGAACCTGGGGATCGGATGGGGCACGGGAATTCTCCGGACGGAAGGGTCTTATGAAAGGACGGCCCTGTCTTTTGCGGGAGATGCCCTCCACCGTTCCGCCGGTCTTGCTTCCTTCGCCCGGGACGGGGCCGTTCTCGTCATGAAGGAACTGGTCGAGAAAGCTGAAAATGATTATTGTTCCTTTCATTATGGTGTGTTAAAGAAAACGGCCGACGGGGAAGAAAAACGGGAGAGGATTTTTTTCCGGATCGCCGATCGGCGGGACGCCGGTGGCACCATGAGGGAGGATGTTCGGGAAGTGGCGTCTGTCGCCATTACGGAAGTTTTCCCGGAAAAGGAATGACGACGTCGTAAAAATTCCAAAGGCCGGCCGGCCTCCGGAGTATTTTAGACAGCCGTATGGAAAAAGTCGTTTTTTAAGGAATGAAAAAAATGAACGTTCCTCGAAAGTCGTTCCCGTGGGTTCTGGCTCTTGGCCTGGCCCTTCTGTGTTTTCCGCCGGTTCTGGAGGCTAAAAGGGTCACCTTTCCCATGACCATCGACTTTTCCTTGCTCCGCTCCCTGGTCGTCTATTCCGTATTCCGGGATGTGGACGAGACGGCGGTGATCCTGAACGAGGGGGAGGGGTGCCGGAACATCACCCTGGCCCGTCCGGTCTATACCGAGGAAAACGGAAGGATACGGTTCGAAACCCGGGTGTCCGTCACCATGGGTACGACCGTCGGCGCCAATTGCGTTCTTCCCGTCAAATGGGAGGGCATCGTTGTCCTTTTCCAGCGTCCCGTGGTTCTTCCGGGGACGTGGACCCTGTGCTTCGAGACGGAAGACTCCGCCGTCCTGACGAAAGATCGCGAACCGGCGACGGTGGCCGGTCTCGTCTGGGACCTCATCAAGACCCGGGTCTATGATTTTCTGAAGGGCATCCGGGTGGACCTGGGCCCGCCGGTCGGGGAGGTCAGGAACGTGCTCCTTCCTCTCTTCCGGGAGGATTCCCTGGAGAGGGCGGGAAAAATGCTCGAAAGCCTCCACCCCGGCGCGTTCATCACCGGGAGGGAAGGGATCCGCCTCGAGGTTCTGGCGGAAGTGGAGGAAGGTCCGGAGGAGCGGAAAGAGGAGGAAATAGGGGTACTTGAAGAGGAAACCCTCAGGAAGTTCATTGATTCCTGGGAGGTATGGGACACCTATCTGGTTTCCATCCTTCTTTCCCTGTCGAGGCAGCCCCTGACGGAAGAGGATCGGCAGGTCCTTCTGACGGCCCTGCTGGAGGCCCGGTACCGGTTCATCGAGGCCCTGTCCTCAGGGGATCAGGGCGATTTCATCCGGGAAGAGTTCGTCACGTCCTGGAAAGACCTTTCTCCCGTTTTCCGCCATCACCTGGGAGATGAACCTTCGAGGAACCTTTTGCGGTTCCTCGCTTTTTTCACCGCGTCGGACGCCCTCGAAACCCTGGATCAGGTCGGGTCCACCCTGGGGATCGAAATCAGCCGGAATGGCTGGATCCGCCTCATCGGGCTCCTGACGGACGAAAAAGACCCTCTGCCGGCATACAATTATGCCGTCAGCAGGAACCTGAGAAGGGTCGTCGGCATGGGCCGGGCGCCGGACTTCCAGGGGCCCTCCTTCGATGATGAAGAACTGGATGACGGAGGGGATGACGGGGAAATCCCGGAAGACGGGGAGGCGGACCGGGAAGCGGGATGGAGAAACTGGCTCGCCCTGATGACGCCCCTTCTCTTTTCCCCAGCATGGGCCGGAGAGGCCGCCGGAACGCCCGACCCGGACGCATCCATCCGGAAATGGGTCGTCCGCAAATCCAATCTCGGGGAGTATATGAACGAGGTCCGGGACCTTCTCGCGGGCCGGGCGGATGAGGCTTTGACGAAAAGCAGGATCCCGGAACGGTATAATGATTTTTATCACGACCTTGTTCTTTCGACGGCCTGGCAGGAAAGCTGCTTCCGCCAGTTCAGGGAAAAAAATAAAAAGATCGGCTATCTGCGGTCCTACAACGGAACGTCCGTGGGAATCATGCAGGTGAACGAGCGGGTCTGGAGAGGTCTCTACGACGGGAAGCGACTGAGATGGGACATCGAATACAACACCCTCGCGGGCTGCCAGATCCTGGACATGTATCTCTGGAAATACGTCCTGAACAGAAGGGACCGGATTGAAAAGGAGATCCCGCTGACCGACGACCTCATTGCGAGGATGGTCTATGCCGTGTACAATGGCGGCCCCTCCCAGGTGAAGAAGTTCACCCACCGTGCCAAGACCGGTCAGTACTACGATGCAGACAAACTGTTCAACGAGAAGTACGAATGGGTGAAAAACAAGGACTGGGAAAAGATCCGGAAGTGCCTCATCGGAGGCTGACCTTCCCTTTTCTCCCGGAATCCCGGACTACAGGAATCCCTGAAACGTTTGCAGCCCCCGGCAAATCCTGGTAGAATAAAACAGTTATGAAAACAGTGGAACTGATGATCTTTGATCTCGACGGCACCCTGGTGGATTCGGGAACGGACCTGGCGGAATCGGTGAACCACGCCCTTTCCGAACTCGGGCTTCCCGTTCTGCCGAAAGAGAAGATTATCGATTATGTGGGTGACGGCGTTCGCAAACTCATCGAAAGATCCCTCGGAGAGAAGGCCGGTTCCCTGAAAGACCGGGCTCTGGCGCTTTTTCTGTCCCATTATGAAAAACACCTTCTCGATTCGACCGTTCCTTATCCGGGCGTCCCGGAGATCCTCGAACACTTCGCTTCCACCCGAAAGGTGATCCTCACGAACAAGACGCACCGCTTTTCCGTCCGCATCGTCGAGTCCCTGGGACTCGCGCCCTATTTTGAAGGTATCTACGGGATGGACAGCCACCCCTATGGGAAACCCGATCCCCGGCTCATCCGGTTTCTCCTGGAGAAACATGAGGCCCGCCCGGAGAAAACGGCCGTCATCGGCGACGGCGTGAACGACATCCTCCTGGCAAAAAAGGGCGGGGCCCTGAGCTGCGCCCTCCTGAACGGTCTTGGGGATCGCAGCAGCCTCCTGGAACTTGAGCCCGATTATGCCCTCGAGGATATCCGGGAGCTCTCCGGCGTTCTGTCCCCCCTGTAAAAGGCTTCGTATTTCATGGATTTCATCCGGAAATTCAGCGAGACCATCAACCGTTACGGCATGATTCAATCCCGGGACCGGATCGGTGCCGCCGTGTCGGGGGGGCCCGATTCCATGGCTCTTCTTCACGGCCTCGTCCGTTACAGGGAGAGCGTGCCCTTCACCCTGGCGGTTCTTCACCTGAACCACGGTCTTCGGCAAGACCGGTCGGACGGGGACGAGGCCTTCGTCAGGGGCTGCGCGTCGGACCTGGGGCTTCCGTTTCTCTCGGAAAGGATCCGCCTCCACGAGATCCGCCGAAACAGGAAGGGGTCCCTGGAAGAACTGGGAAGGGAGGAACGGTACCGTTTTTTCTCGGAAGCGGAAAGGTCTGAAAACCTTGAAAAGATCGCCCTGGGGCACCACCGGGACGACCAGGTGGAAACGGTCCTGATGAACTTTCTCCGGGGAAGCGGGCTGCGGGGGCTGCGGGGCATGGAACCGGTCCGGGAAGGCCGGTACATCCGGCCGCTCATCGAGACGTCCCGGAAGGAGATCCTCGCCTTTCTCGAGGGGAACGGCATCCCTTTCCGGCGGGACGAGACCAACGGGGACCTCTTTTACCGGAGAAACCGGATCCGCCACGACCTTCTCCCGATCCTGGAGGAAAGATACAACGAAAACATCCGGGAAACCATCACCCGGGCCGCGTCGGTCCTGAGAGAGGAAAACGACTTTCTCGAACGGGCGGCCCGGCGGGCCGTCCGATTGCATCCCGCCGGGGCCGGTGGCGAAAGATATTTTCCCGTCGATGAAATCGCCGTCCTGCACCCCGCCCTCCAAAGACGGGTCATCCGGCATTTCCTGGAGGAATCCGTGGGGGAAAAGCGGCAGATCCTCTTTTCCCATGTGGCGGCCGTCCTCGGTCTCGTCGAAGGCACGGGGCCGGACGGAGAGCTTCATTTTCCCCGGGGGGTGGTCGTCACGAGGCAATACGGTCTCCTGCGGATCGAGAAACGGGAGATTCCGGGCCGGCCGAAACGGGGGGACTTCCCAGGCCTGGGACTGAAACCTTCTTTCGTCCATCCCGTCAGGATCCCCGGCCACGTGGAGATCCCCGAGATCGGCCGGGCCATCCGCTTCGATCCCGCCGCTCCGGACGCATATCGCCTCTCCTCGAAGAACGTCGTTTTTTTCGATTTCGACAAAACGGCTCCGCCCCTGTTTATCCGCGGGGTGCAACCGGGGGACCGGATCCGGCCCCTGGGCGGTCCCGGTACCCGGAAAGTCAGGGATATCATGATGGATGAAAAGGTTCCCCGGCAGGCCCGGGAAAAGGTCCCCCTGGTCGTTGATTCCCGGGGGGTTCTCTGGGTGGCGGGGCACCGTTTGAGCGACCGGGTGAAGATCACCGGGGAGACGAAGCGTTCCGTCCGCGCTGAAATGATTTGATAAGATTTTTTTTTTGTTATAAGTAATTCAGCTTACAATTCATTTCCCTGGAGAGGATCACCGGGGAAAAACACGGACGACAAGGAGTTCGACAAAGTGAATCCATTGCATAAAAATATCGCCCTCTGGCTGGCCATCACCCTCGTGTTCATTTTTCTCTTTCAGATGTTCAACCAGCCCCAGAGAGGGACCCAGGAAATCCTCTACAGCGACCTCGTGGAGTTCGCCCAGAAAGGCCAGGTGGCCGAGGTGGTCATCAAAGGGGAAAACGTGGAGGGGAAACTGAACGATGGCCGGTTCTTCAAAACCTATGCCCCCAAGGATCCCGGCCTGATTTCCCTTCTTCAGCAGAAGGGGACCCGGATCTCGGTGAAACCCGCCGACGGGAACAGCTGGTACATGACGATTCTCATTTCCTGGCTGCCCATCGTCCTCCTCATCGGCGTCTGGATATTTTTCATGCGCCAGATGCAGTCCGGCGGGGGGAAAGCCATGTCCTTCGGAAAGAGCCGCGCCCGGCTCATGACGGATAAATCCAAGAAGGTCACCTTCGACGATGTGGCGGGAATCGACGAGGCGACGGAGGAACTCGAGGAGATCGTCGAATTTCTGAAGGATCCCAAGAGGTTCACCCGTCTTGGGGGGAGGATCCCCAAGGGCGTTCTGCTCGTGGGCCCTCCGGGGACGGGAAAGACCCTCCTGGCCAGAGCCATTGCCGGGGAGGCGGAGGTTCCCTTCCTCACCATCAGCGGTTCCGACTTCGTCGAGATGTTCGTCGGGGTCGGCGCTTCCAGGGTGCGGGACCTGTTCAACCAGGGGAAGAAATATGCCCCGTGCATCATCTTCATCGACGAACTCGATGCCGTGGGCCGGCACCGCGGGGCGGGCCTGGGAGGCGGTCATGACGAGCGGGAGCAGACGCTGAACCAGCTCCTCGTCGAGATGGACGGATTCGAGTCCAATGACGGCGTGATCATCATGTCCGCCACCAACCGCCCGGACGTTCTCGATCCCGCCCTGCTCCGCCCGGGGCGATTCGACCGCCAGGTGGTGGTGCCCCTTCCCGACATCAAGGGCCGGGAGAAGATCTTTCAGGTTCATGTCCGCAAGATTCCCGCCGGCGATGACGTCAAACTCGATGTTCTGGCCCGGGGGACCCCCGGATTTTCCGGGGCGGACATCGAAAACCTGGTCAACGAGGCGGCCCTCCGCGCCGCCCGGACGAACCGGGAACGGGTGGCCATGACGGATTTCGAATACGCGAAGGACAAGGTCCTCATGGGAGCGGAGCGGCGAAGCCTCGTCATCACCGACGAGGAGAAGCGGAACACGGCCTATCACGAGGCGGGCCATGCCCTGGTGGCCAAGCTGACCCCCGGGACGGACCCTATTCACAAGGTGACCATCATTCCCCGGGGGCGGGCCCTGGGACTGACCCAGCAGCTTCCCGTGGATGATAAGCACACCTATACCCGGGAGTATCTCCTGAACGCCATCGCCATCCTCCTCGGCGGCCGGGCCTCCGAGAGCCTCATTCTCAAGGATTTTACCACGGGAGCGGGGAACGACATCGAACGGGCCACGGAGCTGGCCCGGAAAATGGTCTGCGAGTGGGGGATGAGCGAGGAACTGGGACCTCTCACCTATGGAAAAAAGGAAGAGCAGATCTTTCTGGGCAAGGAGTTCGCCACCCACAAGGACTACAGCGAGGAAACGGCGGAAAAGATCGACCGGGAGATCACGCGGATCGTCCGGGAGAACTTCGGCCGGGCCCGGAACCTCCTTTCCGGAAATATCGATATACTTCACAAGGTGGCCGCCGAGCTTCTCTCGAAGGAAGTGCTCAATGCCGATGAGATCGACAGGATCGTCGAATCCATGAGGTCCGGGGATTCCGCGCCGGAAGAAGGACTTCCCGGGGACAGCCCCGCCGGTGCTCCCTCGCCCGCGTAAACGACGGCACAGCCCGGTGATTCCCATGTGGCGGATGAAGTATTTTCAGATGAATCATCCCGGAGAGGCCGTTTCCGCCTTTCAGAAAATCGGCGTCCACCCCTACGGCGTGAATGCCATGCTGCCCAAGGCGGAAACCCTTCATGTCTATCTTGAGGGAATTGGATCCAACATAGGGAATATCCTGAAACAAGAGATGCTTTCCATAGGCGGGGACGTGGCCGTGTCAAAAGGAACGGTGGATTGCTCCCGGGACCGGACGGATGCCCTGATCATGGGCACCCGGAAACAGATGGCCGCCCTGGCGGAAAAACTCGCCGTCCAGCCCTTCCGGCTCGGGACCCTGTCGGAACGGCTTAAAACACTCCTGACCCGGCTCGGGACAGACCGTTTCGTCCTGAAAACCCCTGAAAGGAGCATCCCTCTCGGGACACGGACCCTTGTCATGGGGATTCTCAATGTCACCCCCGACTCCTTTTCCGATGGAGGCCGGTACTTTGGGGTGGACGATGCCCTCCGCCGGGGAATGGGGATCGAGGAAGAAGGGGCGGACATTCTCGACATCGGGGGCGAGTCGACCCGTCCCGGTTCCGACCCCGTACCGGAAAGAGAGGAGCTGCAAAGGGTCATCCCCGTGATCCGGGAACTGAAAAAGCGGATTTCCATCCCCCTTTCCGTGGACACGTCCAAGGCCGCCGTCGCCCGGGCGGCGGTGGAAGAAGGGGCGGAGATCATCAACGATATCAGTGCCCTGACTTTCGACCCCGACATGGCGTCGGCAGCCGCCCGAGCCGGGGTCCCGGTGATCCTCATGCATATCCGGGGCGTACCGAAGACGATGCAGCAGGGGGACCTGGCCTATGGTTCACTCATGATGGACATCATCGAGTTTCTTGAGAAGAGAATGGCGGCGGCCCGTGAGGCCGGGGTGGAAGAGGAGAACATCGTGGTCGACCCGGGGCTCGGATTCGGGAAAACGGCGGAAGACAACCTGAACATCCTGGCGCACCTGAAGGAGCTGAAAACCCTGGGAAGGCCCATCCTGGTCGGCCCGTCCCGGAAGGGATTCATCGGGAAAATAACCGGGGAGGAACCGTCCGGGAGAGTGGCGGGAACGGCGGCCGCCGTGGCCGCGGCGGTCCTGAACGGGGCCCACCTGGTCCGGGTCCATGACGCGGGATGGATGAAAAAAGTCGTTGCCGTGCTGGATGCCGTCCGGGGCGGGGGTGTTTCGTGATGGAGGCTGTCGGCGTGGTCCTGCTCTCCGACCGGAACCCGGGGGGGACCCTGTCATGATCGAGGACCGGTATGTGAGAACCCTCTGTTCCGCGGGTCCGGAAGAGACCGTCCGGATCGGCCGCGCCCTGGGGTCTGTTCTCGAAGCGGGGGATATCGTCGCCCTCATCGGCGATCTGGGAACGGGAAAGACCTGCCTTGCGTCGGGAATCGCCCGGGGGCTGGGTGTATCGGAGGCTTACTTCATCACCAGTCCGACCTTCACCCTCATCAACGAATACCCCGGAAGGATCCCCCTGGCCCACCTGGACATGTACCGTCTTTCCGGTGCCGCGGACCTGGATGACATCGGCATCGATGAATATTTTTATGGAAACGGCGTCATGGTGATCGAGTGGGCCGAAAAAATCAGGGAACTTATCCCGGAAAGGGCCTTCCACATTTTTCTCCACCATGGCGGCGGGGATAAAAGAAAGATTGAAATTTCCGTAGAATTCGATAAAAGGGCAAAGTTACGGGAAGCGCTTGAAGAGGGAGGATTCCGCTAAATGTCTTTGATTGTTCAGAAATACGGGGGTACATCGGTCGCGAACCTGGAAAAGATCGAGAATGTGGCCCGCAGGGTGGTAAGGACCAAGGATGCGGGTAATGAAGTGGTTGTCGTTCTTTCCGCCATGGCCGGCGAAACGGACCGGCTGATTCAGCTGGCCCAGAAGGCGTCGGAAAAACCGGCGGAACGGGAGTTCGATGCCCTCATTTCAACGGGAGAACAGGTGACGGTGACGATCCTCGCCATGGTGCTGAACCGCATGGGATACCAGGCCAGGTCTTTCCTGGGGCACCAGGTGAAGATTCACACGGACCGGTCCTTCACGAAGGCCCGGATCCTGAATGTGGATACCGAGGCCATGTCCCGGGAATTGAAAAGGGGTGTCGTCGTCGTCGTGGCGGGTTTTCAGGGCGTGGACCCCGACGGAAACATCACCACCCTGGGCAGGGGCGGTTCCGACACGAGCGCCGTGGCGCTGGCGGCGGCCCTGAAGGCCGATTGCTGCGATATCTACACCGACGTGGACGGCGTCTATACCACGGATCCCAATATTTATCACAAGGCGAGAAAATTGAAGCGGATCTCCTATGATGAAATGCTCGAGCTGGCGAGCGCCGGAGCCAAGGTACTGCAGCACCGTTCCGTAGAGCTGGCGAAAATTTACAGTGTTCCCCTCTTTGTGAAGTCTTCGTTTACCGATGATGATGGAACCTTAGTGACCATGGAGGACAAGGAAATGGAAAAAGAGGTCGTTTCGGGGGTGACCTATGACAGGAATCAGGCCAAGGTGACGGTGGTCCACGTTCCCGACAGGCCGGGAATCGCCGCCCGCCTGTTCACCCCCCTTTCCGATGAGAATATCGCTGTGGACATGATTATCCAGAACGCCAGCGTAGAAGGTTTCACCGATCTCACCTTTACGGTGGCCCGGAAGGATATCCGGGACGTGAAGCGCATGGTGGACAAGGTATCCGTGGAAATCGGGGCCAGAGGTGTCGAATACGACGAGAACATATCGAAGGTCTCTATCGTGGGGGTAGGCATGAAGAGCCATGCCGGCGTGGCCTCCAGGATGTTTACCGCCCTGGCTTCGGAAGGCATCAACATCCTCATGATAAGCACCTCGGAAATCAAGATTTCCTGCGTCATCGAAAGCAAGTACACCGAACTGGCGGTGAGGGTTCTCCATGACGCCTTCGGGCTGGAAAACGATAATTGATGAAACCGTGACGGCTTCGTGAAAAGTTTCCGCGCGGCATGACCTCCGGAACCTTTCACCGCAGCCGCCGTCGTGGATGAATGAATTACCCCGGAGGGCCTTGCGGGTGGGATTCCTGTTTCGGGACGATCAGATGAAGGGGGTGCTGCTCCTTCTTTTCCTTTCCCTGGTCTGGGCGGTCCTTTCCCGGGGGGGGGCCTGGAAAAACGGAGACCATGCCGCTTCACCCTTCCCGGCGGACGGGGGAGAAAAGGTCATCGCCGCATTCCGCGGGGAGGAAGATAAGGAGGGCGTTTACGCCCTTTCCGAAGGGTCGACGGTGAAGGACCTTCTGGCGGCGGCGGGGTGGAAACCGCCGGGGGAGATCCCTCCCGGGGCGCTGAATCGGGTTTTGCAGAGAGGCGACCGGGTGACGCTGACGAAAGGCCCCGAAGGGACCCCGTCTCTGGCCGTCGACGAAATGCCGGCGGCGGAGAAACTGGTTCTCGGCCTGCCCGTCGACCTGAACGGGGCTTCTTTGGAAGACCTTGAGAGGGTCCCGGGGATCGGAAGAAAAACGGCGGAAGCCCTCCTCCGGCACCGGGAAAAGGAAGGCCCGTTGAAAAGCCTGGAGGATCTGAAGGAAATAACGACCCTTGGGGATCGGAAAATAGAGGAAATCGGGAAACACGGCTTTGTACGGCAGGAAAGCCGAAATCCCTGAAGCCCCTGCGGGCGGTTGTTCTTTCTTGACAGTCTCAAGGCTTCTGTGGTAGTAAATCTGATCTTTTCAACCGTGTCGGGGCGTGGCGCAGTCTGGTAGCGTATCTGAATGGGGTTCAGAGGGTCGGAGGTTCAAATCCTCTCGCCCCGACCATGGAAAATCAAGGGGTCAGGAGAAATCATCCTGACCCCTTTTCCTTAAAAAAAGTCCATGGGCTGCGTTGCCCTTCATCCCCCGTCATGGCGACGTACCCCTCAGTACTTCTCATTTCCCGGGGTTCTGGAGCCTGGCCTCTGAATCTTCTACGAAGCCGCCGAAAAATGATGGATGAAGCTCTCCCGGGGCTTTTTCGTTTGCCGCCCCGGGGCGTCTCCGGGATTGAGGCAGGCGCTCCTTTTTTCCCCTTCACCTTGACAGGCTCCCGATGAATTGCCTATGACATAGTCCTGTGAAGGGAAAATCTGCACCGGCAGGCCGGATTTTTTTCTCCTGAATTCCGGCGTTGGAAAAAGAGCGTTACATGAACTGGCACGAGAAAACAATCCAACAGGTGATGGAAGGCCTGGCGTCGTCGCCCCGGGGCCTGTCCGCCGCCGAAGCAGCCCGGCGCCTGAAGAAACACGGCCCCAACGTCCTCGTCGAAAAAGAGCGTAAAACGCCCCTCGCGATGCTGGCGGACCAGTTCAGGGACTTCATGATCCTGGTCCTCGTCGCCGCCGCTCTCATTTCGGGCTTCATCGGTGAACTCTCCGACACCATCGCCATCCTGGTGATTATCGTCCTCAACGCCGTCATCGGATTCATCCAGGAGTACAGGGCGGACAAAGCCATGGAAGCCCTGAAAAAAATGGCGGCCCACAGCGCGACGGTTTTGAGGGACAACGGGCCGGTTCAGATCCCCGCCCGGGACCTCGTTCCGGGCGATATGGTGATCTTCGAGGCGGGAAACGTGATTCCCGCGGACATGAGGCTTGTCGAGGCGGTGCGGGTTTCCGTGGAGGAAGCGGCCCTGACGGGCGAATCGGCCCCCGTGAAAAAAGACGTCGGGGCTCTGGCGGGGGAGGACCTTCCCCTGGGAGACCGGCGGAACATGGCCTACAAGGGGACCCATGTCACCGCCGGGCGCGGTTGCGGAGCCGTTGTCGCCACGGGAATGGACACGGAGTTCGGCCGGATCGCCGCCATGCTCCAGGATGCGGAGGAAGGGAGGACACCCCTCCAGAAGAGGCTCGCGGTCTTCAGCCGGAAATTAGCCGTGGCCGTCCTGGCCATCTGCGTCATCATTCTCGTCATCGGCCTCCTCCGGGGAGAGCCCTTCATGCTCATGCTCCTCACCGCCGTTTCCCTCGCCGTGGCCGCCATCCCCGAGGCGCTCCCCGCTGTCATTACCATCGCCCTGGCCCTGGGGGCCAAAAAGCTCGTCCGTTTGAATGCCCTTGTCCGCCGGCTTCCCGCCGTGGAGACCCTCGGTTCGGTGACCTACATCTGTTCCGACAAGACGGGCACCCTGACCATGAACCGGATGACGGTGGAAGAAATCTTCGTGGACGGCCGATGGGTGCGGGCGGGCGACACCCTGACTCCCGGGGACGGGGAAACTCCCGACGCCCTCCTCATGGCGGCCCTGGCGCTGTGCAATGACGCCCGGGAGGATTCCGGCGGCACCGTCCTGGGAGATCCCACGGAGACGGCCCTGTATGAAGTCGCCAGACGCTACGGATTCCGCAAGGAGGACCTCCAGGACCGGCACGGGCGGGTTGCCGAAATCCCCTTTGATTCGGAACGGAAATGCATGACCACCTTCCATGAGTGGGACGGGGCCTTTGTGTCCTTCACCAAGGGGGCGCCCGACGTCCTGGCCGAAAAGGCGCGGCGCGTCCTGACATCCCGGGGTCTTGCCGATCTCGAGGGTCCCGAAGTCCGGGATATCAACGACCGCATGGCCGCCGAAGGCCTCCGGGTGCTGGCTGTGGCCATGAAGACATGGACGGCCGTCCCCGAGGACCTGTCGCCGGGGCGCGTGGAGGAGGACCTGACGCTTCTCGGACTCGCCGGGATGATGGACCCCCCGCGAAAGGAAGCCGGAGAGGCCGTGGCCCTGTGCCGCCGTGCCGGTATCCGGACGGTCATGATTACGGGGGACCATCCCGTGACGGCCCGGGCCATCGCCCGGCGGATCGGGATGCTGAAGGACGGGGACGGGGCCGTCGTGACGGGCCGGGAACTGGCCGGGATGTCTCAGGAGGAATTCAAGGGACGCGTGGAGAAGATCGGGATCTACGCCCGGGTCGCCCCCGAACAGAAGCTCAGGATCGTGGAGGCCCTGCAGGACCGGGGACAATATGTGGCCATGACGGGAGACGGCGTGAACGACGCGCCGGCCCTGAAGCGGGCCGATATCGGCGTGGCCATGGGAATCACGGGCACGGACGTCTCCAAGGAAGCCGCCCCCATGATCCTCCTGGACGACGATTTCGCCACCATCGTCAAGGCCGTCCAGGAAGGACGCCGGATTTTCGACAATATCCGCAAATTCATCAAATACACCATGACGAGCAACTCCGGGGAGATCTGGACGCTGTTTCTCGCCCCGTTCTTCGGGCTTCCCCTTCCCCTGCTGCCCATTCACATCCTGTGGATCAACCTGGTCACCGACGGCCTTCCGGGGCTCGCCCTGGCGGTGGAACCGGCGGAAAAGGGGGTTATGGAAAGACCGCCCCGGGATCCCCGGGAAAGCATTTTTGCCGGCGGGCTCGGCCGGCATATTATCTGGGTGGGGCTCCTGATGGGGGCTGTCTGCCTCGTAACGCAGGCCTGGTTCCTCGGGGCCGGACAGGCCCACTGGCAGACCATGGTGTTCACCGTTTTGTGTCTGAGCCAGATGGGAAATGTCCTGGCCGTCCGGTCGGAATCGGAATCCCTCTTCAGGCAGGGCCTGCTGTCCAACAGGCCTCTCCTGGGCGCCTTTCTCCTGACCTTCCTCCTGCAGATGGCGACCATTTATGTGCCCTTTCTGAACCCTGTCTTCAAAACGGCGCCTTTGAGCCTTAAGGAACTCCTGATCACGCTCCTTTTGTCGTCCGTCGTTTTCTTCGCCGTGGAGGGAGAAAAATTCTTCAAGCGGCGGCGTTCTTACCGTTCCCACCTGGGGTCCCGCATATAATATAATAAAATACAATAACTTATAAATCAGAACGATAATTGCGCAATAAAGGGAAGAATCTCCCTGCGAAGAGTGGCCCGGGGCCTCCGGCCGCGATAAATCAGGATGGGTTCTCATGAGTTTTCTCGTCATGCCGGTATGGATGATTATGGAAGGCTCGGGAGGTTTAACTTGAATTCTTTCTCGGAGAAAAGAAATGCCGGGTGCCGTCGGTGGAAGTGCAGGATTGAACCTGAAAACAGGACAGTATTCCAGTCAGTTTTTTTCCCCTTGACCGGTCTTTCCCGGAACGTTATAAGTATGCGGGGCTTTCTTTCAGCAGATTCACTCTCTTGAATTCATAAAAGTCCTTTTCTGGTGTTGAAGACGTCATGGGCAAGGCACTCTTCCGCCCGGGTAAAGCTCCGGGAGGGGAAGAGATCAATAAGGAGGGCGTTCATGCTGAAAACCTTTGGAGAAAAGAAGAAGACCTGTTTCCTCTGCGGTACGGAGAGCACCCACACGGGAGTCATCTCGACGGCATCCCTGGGTTCGACGGACCTCGATTCCAGGCCGCCGGAACCGGAACGTTCCAGCCTGTCTTACTGGATCCATACCTGTCCGTCCTGCCGGTACTGCGCCCCCGATCTGTCCGAGGGGGAGAAAACCTACGAGGACGTGGTGAAAAGCGACGAGTACCGGAAAGTGCTGGAAGATTCCGCCTATCCGAGGCTGGCCGGCCAGTTTCTGTGCTGGTCCCTTCTTCAGGAAAGCCAGAACGAGTTTGAGAAGGCCGGGTGGGGGGCTATCCATGCCGCCTGGGCCTGTGATGACGCCGGCTTTGAGGAGGGGGCGACGGCCTCCAGGAAACGGGCGGCGGAACTCCTCATGAAGGCCCGAAAAAACGGCCAGTGGTTTGCCGAAGACGCCGGGATGGAAGAAGCCATCCTGGTGGACCTCCTCAGGAGGGCGGGACGGTTCGACGAAGCCCTCAATATCTGCCGGGAGCGGCTGAAAAAAGAACCGGAGGAGACGGTGAAGGTCATTCTCCTCTACCAGCAGGCCCTGATCGATAAGCTCGATACCCGCCGGCACACCGTATCGGACGCCATGAAGGAAATTCATTAGAAAAAAGGGGAATAGAAAAATATCCCCCGATTATTTTCTTGACAACATCGGTCGAGTTTGATACCTCGGCTTTCGGACCGCCTGGATCCGTACACGGACTGGGACGGAGAGTGTCGACGGCTGATCGTAAATCAAAGCCTCCCGTCTCAGAGGGGAGGCTTTTTTTTTCGAAAGGACGGAAAAACCATGAAAGTCATCGAATCTCCCGGGGAAATGCAGCAATTCTCGGAGTCCCTGAGACTCGCCGGCAAGAAGATCGCTTTTGTTCCCACCATGGGCTACCTCCACGAAGGACATCTCATGCTCATGCGGGAGGGGCGTAAAAGGGGGGATTGTCTTGTCACGAGCATTTACGTCAATCCCACCCAGTTCGGTCCTGGAGAGGACTTCGAAAAATATCCGAGGGACCTGGACCGGGATCTCAGGCTCTCCGAGAACGTGGGCGTCGATATCGTCTTTTATCCTTCCAATGAGGGCATGTACCCCGGCGGCTATCAGACTTTCGTGAACGTCGAGAAGGTCACCCGGAATCTCTGCGGCATGTCCAGGCCGATCCATTTCCGGGGTGTGACGACGGTCTGCGCCAAGCTTTTCAACATCGTCAAGCCCCATGTAACCATTTTCGGGAAAAAGGATTACCAGCAGCTGGTAACCATCCGGCGGATGGTTTCCGATCTCAATATGGATCTGGAAGTCGTGGGCATGCAGACCCTCCGGGAGCCCGACGGGCTCGCCATGAGTTCCCGAAACACCTATCTGAAACCGGAGGAAAGGGAATCCGCCCTGAGCCTGAGCCGGGCCCTGCGCCTGGCCAAGACCCTCTATGAGGGAGGAGAGCGGGATGCCGGGAAGATTCTGGACCGGGTGACGTCGTTCATCCAGTCTCACCCCCATGCCGGAATCGATTATGTCAAGCTGTGCGACGCCGATTCGCTGGAGGACGTGGAACGGATCGAGGGAAAGGCCGTTCTCGCCCTGGCGGTTCGCGTGGGTCTGCCGAGGCTCATCGACAACCATGTCTTCGGCGAACCACTGGATATTCCATAAAATAACGCGTTGAGCGACCGGGGAAAGGTGTGTCATGGAGAGAATCATGTTGAAGTCGAAGCTTCATCGGGCGACGATTACCGAGTCCTGCCTGGATTACGAGGGCAGCATCGCCATCGACGAGAACCTGATGGAGGCGGCGGACTTTCTACCGTACGAGCGGGTGGACATCTACAACGTTTCAAACGGGGAGCGGTTTTCCACCTACGTGATCAAGGGCGAGAGGAATTCGGGCGTTATCTGCCTGAACGGCGCGGCGGCAAGGAAGGGGTCGAGGGGTGACCTGATCATCATTGCCACGTATGTGAATGTGGATGACGAAGAGGCCGGAGACTGGAAGGCCCGGTGTGTTTTCCTCGACGGGAAAAACAGGATCAAGGCGGCAAAGGACTGATCGACCGCGTTTATTTTAACCATCGGTTCCGCAAAGGGGTGGTTCGTTTTACGGGCCGCCCCTTTTTCGTCAGCGGAAACAGTCATTGATAAAGGCGATTCTTTCTGTTAATGAAGCAGATTGCCGGGACTTTTTTATCCTTCGGGGTCTGAATAATGAAAAATGCCATAAAGAAAATTTTCCTCACGGGCCTTGCCGCCACCGTTCCCATCAGCGTCACGATCTATGTGCTTTTCATCACTGTCCGCATGATGGACAACCTCATCCAGATCATTCCCCCCCGGTTTCATCCCGACCGGTTTCTCCCTTTTCACATTCCGGGCCTTGGGATCATATTCACCATCCTGTTCATCTTCGTCGTGGGACTTATCACCCGCAGCTACCTGGGCAACAAATTCGTCGGGCTGGGCGAGTGGTTCGTCGACAAGATTCCCTTTGTCCGGAGCATTTACAAAGCGGTGAAACAGTTCATCGAGGCCCTCTTCGGAGACAAAAGCATGAGTTTCCGGCGGGTGGTTCTCATCGAGTACCCCCGTCCGGGCATTTACTGCATCGCCTTCGTCACGGGGATCGCCAAGGGGGAGGTTCAGAAAAAGACCGCCGGGACGGTCCTCAATCTTTTCGTCCCCACGACACCGAACCCCACGTCGGGATTCTATCTCATGATCCCGGAGTGTGACGTGGTCAATCTCAACATGACCGTGGAGGATGCCTTCACGCTCATCATATCGGGAGGGATGATCTCGCCGCCGGGCAGCGTGAACAGCGGTTCCCGAAACCGGAACAAGGAAACGGAGAACTAAGGAGGAACGAGAATGCTGATTTCTTCGGAAGGCATCAAGCAGGGGCATCCCGACGTGGTGGCCGATACCATCGCCGCCCACGTCATTGCCGAAATCCTGGATGAGGAGGCCAAACAGGGCCTCAACGTCTTCAATATGCCCCACTGCGGCCTCGAAGTTTTTCTCGGCAAGGGCTTCTGCCTTGTGGGCGGTGAAATCTCCACCCGGGTTTACGTGGATATCGAGAGGATCGTCCGCCAGACCGTCCTTTCCCTCGGTTACAGCGATGCCGCCGTGGGCCTCAACGGGCTTTCCATGGGGGTGCTCACGGCGGTCATTCCCCAGTCTCCGGACATCAATATCGGAACCCGGGCGGAACTGGGAAAATACCACGAAATCGGGGCGGGAGACCAGGGGATCATGTACGGTTTCGCCTGCGATGAAACCCCGGAACTGCTCCCCCTGCCTTACGTCCTGGTGAACCGCCTCATGCGGACCTTCGAAAAGTGCGGAAACCCGATCTTCGCCCCCGACGGCAAAGGACAGGTCACCGTGGAATACGACGCTGAAGGACGGCCCCGCCGGCTGGCCAAGGTCCTCATGTCCAATGCCGTGGACTACCGGATGATGACGGACAGCCGGGAAGACGTGGAAGGGGAGGCGAAAAAGATCGCTTTCGAATGCCTGAAGGACTGGGTGGACGACGAAACGGAATTCCTTTTCAATCCCACGGGGGAGTGGCAGGCCGTCCATTCCTGCAGCGCCGCCGATTCGGGCGTCACGGGACGGAAACTGGTCTGCCAGTTTTACGGGGCTTACCCGGGGGCCCAGCTCGGCGGGGGATCGGTGGTGAATAAATCTCCGGAAAAGGTGGATTGCAGCGCCGCCTTCGGCGCCCGGTATGCCGCCAAGAACCTGGTGGCTGCCGGCCTGGCCCGGAAATGCTCCATCCAGCTCGCCTACGCCATCGGTATCGCCCGGCCCCTGTCGGTGAACGTCCATACTTTCGGTACGGGGGTCATTCCCGACGAGGATCTGTCGGTCCTGGCGGAGCGGGTTTTCGATTTCACGCCCAAGGGGCTCATCGAGGCCTTCGATTTCCTGAAGGGGGACATGTACCGCCGTATCGCCGTGACCTTCTTTCTCGATGACTATCCCTGGGAAAAGACGGACCGGGCGGACCTTCTGAGGCGGGAAGCGGGATTGGATAAATAGCGAATTCCGAGACGCGGGCTGCAGTGACGGGGGATGAAGGGCAACGCAGCCCATGGACTTTTTACGAAGCCGTCAATAACGGAAAAGAAAGGATCACCATGGAGTTTCATATCAAAGACCCGGGACTGGCCGGCGAGGGGGCCCTCAAGGTGGAGTGGGCGAACCAGAGCATGCCCGTCCTGAACAGTATCCGGAAACGGTTTGAAAGGGAAAAACCCCTGAATGGGGTTGTTTTAGGGACCTGTCTTCATGTGACCACGGAAACGGCCAGTCTGGTCGAGACCCTGAAAGCGGGAGGGGCGGACGTGTTCCTTTGCGCATCCAATCCCCTGAGCACCCAGGACGCCGTGGCGGCCTATCTCGTCGGCCATCGGGAAATCCCCGTTTTCGCCGTCCGGGGGGAGGACACGGAGACCTATTACAGCCACATCAATGCCGTTCTCGACAGGAATCCCAACATGACCATGGACGACGGGGCCGATTTGGTGTCCACCATCCACCGGGACCGCCCGGCCCTGGCGGACCGGGTTATCGGGGGAACGGAAGAAACGACGACGGGCGTCATCCGTCTCCGGGCCATGGCGGAAGACGGGGTCCTCCGTTTTCCCATGATCGCCGTGAACGACGCCGACACGAAGCATCTCTTCGACAACCGGTATGGGACGGGGCAAAGCACCATCGACGGGATCATCCGGGCGACGAACCGGCTCATCGCCGGGTCCGTTTTCGTGGTCTGCGGCTATGGCTGGTGCGCCCGGGGGCTGGCCATGCGGGCGGCCGGCATGGGGGCCACCGTGGTGGTTACCGAGGTCGACCCCTTGAGGGCCCTGGAAGCGGTCATGGACGGATACCGGGTCATGCCCATCGCCGAAGCCGCCGGGACAGGCGATTTCTTCTGCACCCTCACGGGGGACATCAACGTGATCCGGAAGGAACACTTCCTTGCCATGAAGGATGGAGCCATCGTTTCCAATTCCGGTCACTTCAACGTGGAACTCGATATCGCCGGCCTGGAGAAAGCGTCCAGGAAAATCCGCAGGATCCGGGAGCATATCCAGGAATACACTCTTGAAAGCGGCCGCCGGATTTACCTTCTCGGCGAGGGAAGGCTGGTGAACCTGGCCGCCGCCGAAGGACACCCGTCAAGTGTCATGGATATGAGTTTCGCCAACCAGGCCCTCTCAGCGGAATATCTCGTGAAGGAAGGCCGGAACCTGGAAAGGAAGGTCTATTCCGTCCCGGCCCCCATCGATCGTGAAATCGCCCGGCTTAAACTGTCGGCCATGGGCATCTCCATCGATACCCTGACGGCGGAACAGGAAAAGTATCTCCGCTCCTGGGAGACGGGAACCTGAAAACGGGCGGTCCGGGTAAGGGCCTTGGCCCCTTTCCGGACCGTCACGCCCTGATGATCTCGTAAAAAAAAGAAAATGGATCATCTTCCGACGGCTTCGTAAGAAAGATTCAGAGGAAAGGCGCCCGAATCGCGAGGAACGAGGCGTCCTGGCGGTACGCCGCAGTGACGGGGGACGAAGGGCAACACAGCCTGTGGACTTTTTGCGGAGCTGTCACGTCCTGACTTTCAGGAACATGATTGCGGCGGCTCCTCCGAAAAGAATATTGGCCAGCCAGGCTGAAATAAGGGGGGGCCATGCGCCGGAACGGCCCAGGGACAGGGCGACGGCGAAGACGATCCAGTAGGAAAATCCGATGAGGACCCCCACCGTGATGGCCATGGAAATCCCCCCGCTTCTCTCCGATCGGAGGAGGGAAAAGGAAATCCCCATGACGGCAAGAATGAGGCTCACAAAGGGAAACGCCGCCTTCCCGTAAAGATCGGCCCGGTAACGGGTGGCATCGTATCCTTCCGATTGAATTTTCCCGATGAATTTTTTAAGTTCCCCGTAGCCCATTTCGTCGGCCTCTTTCTGAACAACCATGAAGTCTTCCGGTGTCTCCGGGAGGTCCGCCGTCATGGTGGATTTTTTTTCCAGGTTGGGAAAATCCCCGAGGGGAAACGTGGCCACCAGGAGATCATGGAAGGTCCATTCCTTTCCGTTCCATTCGGCCCTTTCCGCGTCAACCCGTCTGGAAACGTTCCCGTCCCAGGGATTGATGTAATGGATGGTGATCCCCTTGAGCATCAGGGTGTCGGGATCGAAGTGCCGGAAATGGTAAATGCCGTCGCGGCCGCGATACCAGATTTCGTTCTGTCCGAACACCGTCAGCTTCCGGCCCCTTTTCTGGACTTCCACGTATTCGATATGTTTGGCCCGCTGATTCGTGGCGGGTGTGATGTATTCGCTGAGAAAAAAGGAAAAAAGGGAGATCCCCGCGGCGAGGAGGAGAACGGGAAAAGAGATCCGGTACAGACTGACGCCGCTGGCCCTGAGGGCCGTGATCTCGCTGTTTTTCGAAAGCGTTGAAAAGGTGATCAGCGTCCCCAGGAGAACGGATACGGGCAGGAGGAGGGAAACGATCATGGGAATTTCGTAAAGGAAATAGGAAACCACCTGGGCCGCCGTGGCGTCGTTGCTGAGAAACATCCTGATCCTCTCGAAGAAGTCCACGGTCATGTAGATCCCCGTGAGGGAAAGGAGGATGAGGATGAATTTCTTGATGGATTCCCGGAGAATATAGCGATCGAGGACTTTCACCGGTCCCCCTTCCTGAAAAAACGGGAAAGTATCGCCGGAAGGGGCATCCGCCGCCTGGAGGCCCCTTCGGGAAAGAGAGACCGTTCCCTGGATGCGCGGTAAAAGAGCATGCCGCCGGCGACGGCGAAGAGGCCGTCGGGGATCCAGGCCCCGGGGACCGGGGGGAGAAATCCCCGTTCCCCAAGAGATTCCACGCTCAGCTGAAGGATGTAATAGATCATGATGATGGCGATGGCCAGGGAAAATCCCCAGGCCCTGCCCGATCGGTGCCGGCTCATGGAAAGAGGGATGCCCACGAGAGCGAAAAGAATACAGGACAGGGGAAGGGTGAACTTCTTGTTCAACTCTATGAGAAGCTCCCGGCCTTCCGGGGTGTCGGGCCGACTTCCGCGGATCTCCCCGAGCAGGTCGGGAAGACCCATCTCCGTGCTTTTCCGGCGGGAGAGGACTTCCGCTTCCCTGTCGCCGGAAAGGTCCAGATTCAGATCGTAGGAATCAAAATCCATTTTCTTGTAGGTCCCTCTCCGGGCGTCCGCCTGGTGCGTGCTTCCCTGGAGGAGACGGAAGGAGAGGCTCATCCGTTCCGGGTCTGAAACGAGGAAGGCCTTCCGGGCGGTGATGACCGTGGGTTCCTTGAGAAGGCGGTTGTCGGCGATGAAAACGTTTTCCATGAAATTTCCTCGGGGATCGATCCTCTCGGCGTATAGAACCATGTCCCTGAACTGGTTGTTGAAGACTTTTTCCTTGATTCCCACGCCGGCCTTCTGCCGGGCCATGTCGAAGAGAAGGGACCTCATGGCGTGGTTGCTGGCCGGGGAAATGAACAGGGCCATGGAGGCGGTGAAAAGGCTCGCCGCGACGGCCAGGGCGAAAATGGGGCGGGCGATCCGGGAAAGGCTGATTCCCGAGGCTTTCATGACGATAAGTTCGCTGTCCCCGGAGAGCCTGCCCAGTCCGATGAGCACCGCCGCCAGAAGAGAGATGGGAATCGTCCGGATCAGGAAGGAGGGCATGAGGTAGATCAGGAATTTACTCATGGGAAGGAACCCGATCCCTTTGTTCACCATGAGATCCATGATCTGGAGAATTCTCCCGATGAGAAGCACGAAGGTGAGGATAAAAAGGACCATGAAAAAGGGAACCAGGATCTCTCTGAGGAGATACCTGTCCAGGGTTTTCATCATTTTTCCAGCCTGCCGGTTTCCGCCGTCGTTTGTCCCGGGGAGGATATCCCATGGCGGCGGATATTTCAATTCCCCGGGAGAGGCGGCCGTTTATTGACCTTTTAATCGATATTTGTTAGAAGATCCAGTATCTTTCCTTCAATTGACCCGTGGAGAGAAAGAAATATCGCCCGGAGAGACTCCCTTGATCGATCTTCATACCCATTCAACCTTCAGCGACGGGGAGCTGATCCCGTCGGAGCTGGCTCGGAGGGCCGAGGCGGCGGGCTATGCCGCTCTGGCCATAACGGATCATGCCGACCATTCCAACCTCGACTGGATCGTTCCCCGGATGGTGACCGTGTGCGGAAAAATATCCGCCGCTTCTTCGCTCCGCTGTCTTCCCGGGGTCGAACTCACCCACGTCCATCCCCGTTACATCGATGAACTCACCCGGGAAGCCCGGAAAATGGGGGCCCGGATCGTCGTCGTCCATGGAGAGACCCTGGTGGAGCCGGTCCTTCCCGGAACGAACCTGGCGGCGATCCAGGCCTCGGTGGATATCCTGGCCCATCCGGGACTCCTGGGGGAGGAAGAGGCGGCCCTGGCCGCCGGGAAAGGTGTTTTTCTCGAGATCACGGCCCGGAAGGGGCACAGCCTGACGAACGGCCACGTTGTCCGGATGGCCAGGAAGCATGGCGCCCGGATGGTCCTCGACACGGACAGCCATGGGCCCGGCGACCTGGTGACGTCGGAGATGGCCGGAAAGATCGCCCGGGGCGCGGGCCTGACGGAAGACGAGGTGACGGCCCTGTTTCGCAACAGCCTTTTCCTGGTCGAAAAACGCATGGGATGAGCCGTGAAGGCCGTTTTTCTTTCCGATGCCCACTTAAGATCGTCATCGACCGGACAGTCCGAAAAGCTCCTGTCCTTCTTCCGGGATTTCAGCCGCCGGTTCGACCATCTGTTCCTGGTGGGGGATTTCTTCGATTTCTGGTTCTGCGGGGACGGCCGTGTTTATGCCCCCTTCCGGCCCATGGTGGATGGTCTTCTCGCCCTCCGGGCGGAAGGGGTGGCCATTTATTATTTTGAGGGAAACCACGATTTTTTCCTCGACGATTTCTTCGGGAAGCGCGGGGTCGCCGTCGTTCCCCGCCATCTTACCATCCGTCTCGATGGAAAGCTGTTTTACATCTCCCATGGGGACACGATCGACCGGGAAAACCGGTCCTACCTCCGGCTCCGGCGGTTTCTCAGGAGCCCCCTTTCCCGGAGGCTCCAGACCCTGATCCCTTCCCCGATCCTCTGGAAAGTCGCCGGCGTCAGTTCCCGTTTCAGCAAGGATTACCTGAACGATCCGCCCGCTCCCCTGGTTCGGAAAATGGAGAATTTCGCCCGGGGAAAGTTTTTCGAGGGATATGATGCCGTCGTCGTCGGCCATTGCCATCAGCCCCTCCTGAAGGAGACGGTCATTCTCGACAGGAAGAGGTATTTCGTCACTTTGGGGGACTGGGTCCGATATTTTTCCTACCTGGTTTACGAGAACGGAAAATTTGACCTTCTTTTTCACACAGAGTAGAATCTCTTCGTGAAAAACGGATGAACCCGTAAAAGCCCGGAAGTTGTGCTTTCCCGATGTCTTGCTTAACAGGTGTCTTCAGGGGAAACCCTGGAATTCCGAGGAAGGCCTGCCGGCCGGTCCACCGATTCAGGAAAGGAAGAAGGGCCGTAACCCCTTGAATAGAAGAAAACAGGAGAAAAAAATGAAAGAAAAAAGAAAGGGAAGAGGGATCCTTATTGCGGCGGCTCTCTGTCTGGCCATGCTTTCGGGGTGTGCTGCCGGGAAGATGCAGAATTATGGCGGATTTGTCCCTGACAAGGGCGTCTCGGCCCAGTTCGAGGAATACCGGGTCGATCCGGGACTGGTCTACTTCATCAGCGGTTCCGACGATCTCCCGAACGCCGTCATCGGAATCGGAAAGGAGTACACCCTCCAGTCCGAACTTTGGAAAAGGCGGGACTTTGACGAGGATATGCTGAAAGATATCGTGGAGAGCATGCAGAACCGGGTTCTGGCGACACGCCTGAGTCTTCAGGGATTCCGGATCGAAGCCCCCGGAGGGGCCGCCGTGGGGGTCTGGTTTTCCGTTCTGGAAGCCACGACGTCCGTGAGGGTCGAGGGCCGGAACGTGGTTCTTTTCACGCCCCCCATCGACACCTATGAGCGGTTTGAAATGAGAAGAAAGGAAAAATCCCTGTAAGGAAAAGTCTTGACCTCATACCTCGTTTTTCCTAAAGTGCCGTTTCCGAAATCATCAATTGGAGGTATTTTTCATGCGCATCATATTGCTTGGGGCCCCGGGAGCGGGGAAGGGTACGGTGGCGAAGCTTCTGACCGAGTTCGACGGTTCCGTCCAGATTTCCACGGGGGATATTCTCCGTGCCGCCGTCCGGGAAGGATCGGATCTGGGAAAGGAGGCCAAGGCTTACATGGATCGGGGAGACCTGGTTCCTGACGACCTGATCATGCGGATCATGGAAAAGAGGCTTGCCGGGAAGGACAGCGAAAAGGGATTCATCCTCGATGGGTTCCCCAGGACGATCCCCCAGGCGGAAGCCCTGAAGAAACTCCTCGGGAAACTGAAGATTCGCCTCGATTTTGTCGTGAATCTGGAAGTGCCCAGGGAAGTGATCCTGGACCGGCTGACCACCCGGAGGACATGTTCCAACCCCGACTGCCAGGCGATTTACAACGTGAAAAGCAACCCCCCGGCGCCGGGCGGCCTCTGCAAACTCTGCGGGTCGCCGGTCATCCAGCGGGCCGACGAGACGGAAGAGGCCATTATGAACCGCCTGGAGACCTACAACAATAAGACGGCCCCCCTCATCGGATTTTACGAAAAAGAGGGGCTTTTGAAAAACATCCTCTCCGTGAGCAGCGTCGAAGCGGTCAAGGAGATCACGAAATAGCCGCTTTTTTTCGTGATCGGAACGGGTATGAACGATTATGAAGGATTGCTGAACGCGGAGCAGCGGGCCGTGGTTTTCGCCGGGGACGGACCGATTCTCGTCATTGCCGGGGCGGGAAGCGGTAAGACCCGGGCCCTCACGTTCCGTGTCGCCCGCCTCGTCGCGGAAGGCGTGGATCCCGAAAGGATTCTCCTCGCCACGTTCACGAACAAGGCGGCCAAAGACATGCTGACCCGGGTGCAGGATCTCGTTCCCCGGGACCTGAGCCGGCTCTGGGGGGGGACCTTTCACCATCTGGCCAACCGGATCCTCCGGTCCTGGGCGGGTCGCCTCGGTTATGAGAGAAGTTTCACCATCCTGGACGAGGAGGATTCCCTTCATCTTGTCCGCCGCTGCCTCACGGAAATCGGATTCCCCGGGCAGGGGGAGGGGCCGAAGGACCGGACCGTCCGGGACTGTATCAGTTATGCCCGGAACACGGGGGAGGTCCTTTCCCGGGTGATCCGGCTTCGAACCTCTTCCCGGCGGGACGAATTTTCCCCGGAAATGCTGGAAAAGGTCATGGCGCAGTATGAAGCCCGGAAAAAAGAGGGCAATGCCATGGACTTCGACGACCTCCTGGTCAATCTCCGGGATCTCCTGGTGTCCGTCCCGGAGGCCCGGGAACACTACGGGGAACAGTTTCTCCACATTCTTGTGGACGAATACCAGGACACGAACGTCATCCAGGCGGAAATCCTCGATCTTCTCGCCCTGGGTCACGGGAACCTCCTTGTCGTGGGGGATGATTCGCAGAGCATCTATTCCTTCCGGGGCGCCAATCACGAGAATATCCTGCGGTTTCCCGCCCGCTATCCCCAGGCGAAGATTTTCAAGCTCGAAACGAATTACCGGAGCACGCCGGAAATCCTCCACATGGCCAACCTGTGTATCACCTGCAGTGACGAGCATTTCAGGAAGGAATTGCGGCCCATGAAGGAAAGCGGTGTAAAACCCGCTTACGTCCCTCTGCGAAACCCCTTTCAACAGGCCCTGTTCATCGCCCAGAGGATCGAGGAACTGGCGGGGGAGGGAACGCCCCTGCGGGACATGGCCGTCCTCTACCGGGCCCATCATCTTTCCACGGAACTCCAGATGGAAATGACGAAGCGGGGGATCCCCTTCGAGCTTCGCTCGGGGATCCGCTTTGTGGAACAGGCCCATGTCCGGGACGTGACGGCCTGTCTCCGGATTTTCGATAATCCCATGGACGAGGCGGCCTGGCGGAGGATTCTCCGTCTCCAGCGGGGCATCGGAGCCGTGGGCGCGGAAAAGATATGGAATTCCCTGTCCGGCACGGGAAAGCCCCTGGAGGCCCTGCTGTCTCCTGATTTTCTTCCGAATGTCCGGAAAAATGTCGCGGCCTCTCTGGCGGGATTACAGAGGCTTCTCAAGGCCTTTATTCCCGGAAGCGGTCCGCCCGATCCGGGAAAGGCGATCCTGGACATCCTCGACGGCGGGTACCGGGAATACATGAAAGAGGCCTTTTCCGATCCCGAGGCCCGGGAAGAGGACCTGGTCCGGCTGTCCCGATTCGCCGGCCGCTTTCCCGATATTTCGACTTTTCTGAGTGAACTGGCCCTTATGGGGGGACAGGGGGAGGAGAACGACCGGATCGCCGCCGGCGGCGCCGCCGAAAAGGTCATTCTCGGAACGGTCCACCAGGCCAAGGGCCTGGAATGGTCCGTCGTCTTTATTGCCTGGTGCACCGAAGGGATGTTTCCCCTCTACCGGGCCCTGGGCGACCCGAAGGGGATCGAAGAGGAGAGAAGGCTTTTTTACGTGGCCGTCACCCGGGCCAAAGACCACCTTTACCTGTGCCACCCCGTCACCGATTCCTCCCGGGGCTTCCGGCGGGCCCCGCTCCAGCCGTCCCGGTTCGTCCGGGAACTGGTCCCCGCCTTCCGGGAAGGAAAGGGGCTTCCTTTCGAAGAATGGTACGTCGAAGAAGGATAGGCCGGGTCGGATCAAGGCAACCTCTCTACCCGAAATCGACTGCCAACGCCTGCCAACCGCCAATGGAAGGGTGGCAACTCGTGAGCCGCCCGTCATTTTACTATCATTACAGTGACTTCCATCGAACCGCTTTAAGCCGCCACTGCGGCATTGCCAACTCCGGTTATTTTTTCGTTTTGCCCTTCCGCCATAAATCTCCATAATATCAGCCGCATAACAATTGGCATGATTCCTGCTCAATAGTCTTCCGTATTTCCTGGTCCTTCCATTCTCCGGGGTTCTTCGGGATTCTCCCGGAACCGATGGAAAGCCCTTGGGAGAAAGGACCATTCACATCAATCAAAGGGGGGACATCCATGGGCATCCGGGCCTGGCGATCCATCTTCGTTTATCTTCTGTTCCTGTTTTTCCTT
>ENA-ORXD01000305-ORXD01000305.1-sediment-metagenome-genome-assembly--contig:-NODE-305-length-70352-cov-11.092437_pt1 | contig 70352 bp, 68 predicted proteins | sample MGYA00237862_ERZ511471 | MGnify/ENA metagenome assembly ERZ511471
CGGATATCTGGCGCGCCTTCTTCAGGCAGTGCGGGGCGCTGCAGGTGGACACCTTCGACGAGATGGCGAACACCCTGATAGCTTTCCAGAACGCACAGCTCCCCGCGGGGCGGACCATGGCCCTGATCACCAATTCCGGAGGCTTCGGCGTCATCCAGACGGACCTGTGCCTGCGGGCCGGGATCGAGGTGCCCCCGTTTTCCCCGGAGACCATCGAGGCCCTGCGCGCCCTGGTCCCCGCGGCGGGAACCAGCATCAGGAATCCCCTGGACGCCTGGCCCATCTATTACAGTATCGGGGATACGGGAAACATCGCCGACATTATCGGGACCGTCGCCGCCGACCGGCAGATTGATACGCTGGTCTTCCAGTTCGATCAGTTCCGCTATCTGCGGCGTATCATCGGGCAGGAAGGCATCGATGCCCATATGGAACGGCTCATCGAGTTGATGGTTGCGGGCTGCGAACAGGCCCGTGAACAGGCGCGGAAACCCGTCATGATCACGGTCTCCCTGGACCCGTACCTGGAGGATGAAAAGGACCGGCAGTACAATCTGCTGCTCAAGAAGACCTTTGCCGCCAGGGGATTCCCCGTGTACGCGAATCTGGACGCGACGGTCAGGGCCCTCGCCAACCTGTGCCGGTACGACGAGAGCCGCAGAGAGGCATAGCGCCGAGGCGGCGCAGGAACAGATCACGCATGAAACTGCATCAACCGCGAGGGCCGATGTGCCTCCATACAACAGCACGCTGATGGATGCCTCTCGGGCGCAATCTTCCTTACGAGCGCGTACCTGCCGGTGTGTTCCAAGCGATTCCTTTCTGCATCGCTTCCTTCGGGGTTACCCCTGCATCGATATATGCCTGCCACATGTTATTGCCATACTCGCGCATCGTCTTGAGATCAACGATGGGCTGCGTGATCCGTTTCATGGTCTCGTCCGACACCGTGAAGGTTTTTACAAGCTCCGCACCGGCCTGTTTGACCGCGTCACAAATATCGGCGCGGATCTGTTCAAATCCTGGCTGGGTCATCGTCTCGGCGGCAGGCCGGTAGATTTCCCCTATGAGTGCTTTGCCGTAGATGTATCGCAGGTGTGAAGACATCAGGTCGAATATGGAGAGCTCGGGAAAACCGGCAACGGAAAGGGAGACAATGAGCGGATGACGCCCGCGCAGTGGGTGTGAGGCTTTGCCTTTGTGCTCGATGATAAACGGTTCAACAGCCGGGAGTGTTCGTTCGATAAACGTCTTGAGCTGGGCGTTGACGCCGAAGTGATAGAGCGGCGTGGCATAGACCGCTAGGTCGGATTCCATGAATTTCGGGAACAGTTCTGTGCTCATGTCGTCCTTATGGACACAGATCCCCGGTGTCTTTGTCCAGCATGTGTAACAGCCGATACAGTACCTGATCTTGCGGGAACGGAGGTTGATGACCTCCACATCGGCATGCGCCGAACGCATACCCTCGACAAGTGAATTGAGCAGAAGCTCCGTTTTGCTCTGATCCTTCCCCCGCGGACTTGCATTGAGCGCAATTACTTTCATGGGCCTCTCCTTTTCTATTTTTCCCTTGAGCACAGGATGCAAAAATCAAGAACGCTCTGGTATCATCGACACGTTGCACCGTATACAATGTGTCGGTTGGAACATATGAAGACGGAAAACAACTGTCAAGCGGAAAGAATCAGCGGTATCGGGAGGAAAGCCTTCGAGCTTTCCTCCCTGGCTGAATCGTTGGCGAAAGGATTGGATCGCCGCAATGGGACTTTCTGGTAATGCGTCTAAAGCGACCGTATCTCCTGCTTCATGAAGATGGCGTAGGAGATCCCGAAGCAGATGAAGGTGATCGCGATCAGCGAGATGATGTGCGGGATCACGATGAAGAGGCTCTGCGGCAGCGACAGGGGCCGCTGGAAGCGCTCCAGCGACATCCGCTCGATCTGTCCCATCATGACGAAAGATTGGGTGGTTTTACGCGTCGGATCGATCACAATCCCCGTGGCGTCGTTGTAGAGCTTCATGGGCGAGAAGAGCGACACGTTCCGCTGGATCTTCAGCCGCTTCATGACGAGCTCGGGATTCGGCTGCCCCTGGTGCATGTCGATGGGGACCATGGCGTTCGCTGCCACGCTGGCGCCGATGGAGATAAAGAAGGAGAAGAAGATCCAGACGGCGAGCGTTGCCAGGGCGGAGGTGGCGACGCCCCTGAACAGGATGGAAAAGAGGATGCTGACGCCGAGCCAGAAGGATATGTAGATGATGCTGATCACCAGGTACAGGCCGATCCGCAGGATCTCCTCGGGACCGGGGACCACGCCGATCAACTTCAGCCCCAGGCCGGTCACGACCAGGACGATGGCCACGAGCATGATGGAAATGGTGGCCACCCCTGCCAGGAATTTACCGTTGATGATGGAATCGCGGTAGATCGGCTGGGACACCAGGGTGCTGAGGGTCCCGCTGCTCCGCTCCCGGTTGATCGAATCGAACCCCAGCAGGAGGCCAATCAGGGGGCCGAAGAAGGCGACAAACTGCACCAGGGAAAAGACCGACCCGGTGGAGGTAAAGAGCATCAGAAAGACGAAGTTGGGTTTGGCGACCCCGGCCAGCTCCTCCCTGAGGCCGATGCCGGCCATGTAGGTGGTGATCAGGCTGGCCATGGCGATCAGCGCGAAGATGATGGTGAAGCGGTAGCTGCTGAAGTGATCGGACAGCTCTTTCCTGAAGATGGCTCCGATGCCGGTCATAGGGTTACCTCCTGGAAGTATTTCATGTAGAGGTCGTCGAGTGAAACCTGCCGGTCTCCGATCCCGAACTTTTCCGTGGCCAGCTCATCGAGGGTCCCCACGGCGATCATGCGCCCTTCGAGCATGATGCCGACCCTGTCGGCGATCTTCTGGACCTGCTTCAGATCGTGGGATGAGAGGATGATCGTGATACCCTTGTCCCTGCTCAGGGACTGGATGAACTCGATATTCCTGGTGGTCGCCTCGGGGTCGAGTCCCAGGGTCGGCTCGTCGAGGAAGGCGATCTTCGGTTCTTTGAGGATGATCTCCGCGATGCCGAGCCGCTGGCGCATTCCCCGCGAGTAGGCGCCGACCTTTTTGTCGGCCTCTCCTGAGAGCCCCACGCTTGCCAGCGCGTTCGCGATCCTCGCCGTGCTCATGGAGTCGGTCATCCCGTTGAGCCGCGCGATGAAATGCAGGTTTTCCGCGGCGCTCATGTCTTCGTAGAAACCGATATTCTCGGGGATGTACCCGATGATCCTCTTCACCTGCATCGATTCCCGCAGGGGATCGAATCCCGCCACCCGGGCCCACCCGCCGGTCGGTTCCGTGAGGCCGAGGAGCATCAGGAGCGTGGTTGTCTTCCCCGATCCGTTGGGTCCCAGGAAACCGAAGATTTCACCCTCCCGCACGGTCAGATTCAAATCGCTGACGGCCCGCTGGGTGCCGTAGACCTTGGTCAGCCCCTGGGTCTGGATGATGATCTCACCGCTCATCTTATCTCCTTCCCAGGGCCCGGAAGAGACCGAACAGCCCGGCGATCACCAGGATGATGATCCCCACACCGATCCATCCCCAGGCGGCGGAGGCCTTGGCGGTCACCCGCAGCTCGAGATTATCGGAGGCCTTTTCGGCATCGACGCTCACGCCCACGGCATAGTCCCCCACGAGAGACTCCTCGCCCGGCACGATGGTCACCTCGACCTGTTCGAGCTTGCCCGGCTCAAGAGAGGCGATCTTCTCAGGGTTGAACGACACCTTCCAATTCTCAGGCTTGACCGAAAGGAGGGATACATCCTGCAGTACGGCGGAACCGGTGTTTTGTACGTAGATGGAGATGTTGGACGGTTTCCCCCGCTGCGTGCTCAGAGAGAGGAGTCCCGTGTCTGTACCGACGTCGACCTTGTAGGTCCCCGTGATAATCACCTTCAGGAATGCCTCAGCCTTAAAGTCCCCCCCCATCACCGTAATCGGTATGGTGTGTTCTTGTGCCGCCGCGAAGGGATCGGGGGTCACCAGGACGGTCACGCTCTCACTCTCTTCGGGCTTCAACATGACGCTCGAGATGTAGGTATCCTTGAAGGGGGGCTTGAAGTTGACGCGCCACCCCTTGGGTGCATCGGATATGAGGCTGAAAGGGAGTTCCTTCTTTGTCTTGTTATTGACGCTCAGCGCGAACTCGAACTTGCCGTCACTGGAGCCCTGGAGAACGGGGTAAGAGGTGGTAAGGACGATCTCGCCCTCTTTCTCTTTTGCTTTTGCCCCCAGGGTCACCTTCAGTGTGCGGGAGGCCCTCAGGGCACTGTCCTCCGTGCGTGCGGCCACCTTGAAATGGTAGACCCCCGCTTTCGTTTTTTCCTCGGGTGAGATAGTGAACGTTACCGCTTTGGCCTCGCCGGCAGGTATATACAGGGCGGTGATGTTCGTGCCATACCCCTCGGCTCTTGCCTGCCACCCCGCGGGGACCTGATAGTCGAAATGTACCGTCTCGTCCCGTTTCCCTTTGTTGGTGAAGGTAAGATTGAGATCCGCCTTGTTTATTCCGCCGGGGAGAATGATTTCAGGATAGTCAAAATACATGGTAAAACTACGCTCAGGGCCGTTCCCCGTCTTTCCCTGGTCCTGCTGGGCGAAGCAAGGCAAGACCGTAAAGGAACAGATCCATACAAGCGTGATCAATCCAACTACCGCACTATACTTCCCATTCGCAACTCTCATGTTCCCTCCTCCATATGTGCCCGGTCGCCCGGGTGAATCGGCGATATTATAACCGTCATACATCCGCAGGCACCAACCCGCAATACGGAATAGCGGGGATACCCGCCCTTACAGCGTCAGCCTTCAGCGATGCCCCCGATGACTCTGAACGTCAGTTAGTATAATAATAACGGAATATATGTCAAATCCCCCGGGGGGTCAATCGTCCGCTTCCCGGGGGATCCGATGCGTGTGGTGACACCCCGCCGCCGGCGGGGGACGCGTAGTCGCGTCAATCTATTTCTCGCCCAGGGGCAGGATGACCCGGCCGTAGTTCTCGTTGAGGACCTGTGCCATGGCGCAGTAAATGGCCGAGGCGCCGCAGAAGATCCCCTCGTAGCCGGTCAGGACCGCCCATGATCCGGTCCAGCCGAACGCGTCGCGCGCGGCGAGCATCCAGAAGAGGATGGTCAGTGTCAGAAAGACCACCTGGAGTCCCCGGTTCGCCTTCCAGGTGCCGATCCACATGAAGAAGGTGAACAGTCCCCACAGGAAAAGGTACCAGGCCAGAAAGCCCATGTCGTTGCCGGGTATCCCGAACCTTCCGTTGAAGTAGATCAGAAACACGAGCGTGAGCCAGAAGAGCCCGTAAGAGGTGAAAGCGGTGGTGCCGAAGGTGTTCCCCTTCTTGAATTCCATGCAGCCCGCGATGATCTGGGCGACTCCGCCGTAGAAGATTCCCATGGCCATGATGACGGCGCTGATCTCGAAGAGCCCGGCATTGTGCAGGTTCAGGAGAACCGTCGTCATGCCGAAACCCATCAGGCCCAGCGGTGCAGGATTTGCAAGATTATCAGACATAGAAAAAACCCCCTCTGATATAAATTTTGAGCCACCATAGTAAACTTTGATCCGTTAGTCAAACGGGGAATTACACGGCGACGATTTTATCCGCCCGGTACTTGATGACACGAGACAAACAAAAGGCAGGGCCCTTTCGGGACCTGCCTTGAGCAAGGGATGAGCGCGGTATGTTCAGCCGCGGTCTCTGGACGCGGCCTTCCTCCTGAGTCCCGCGAGACCGATCAACCCCGCACCGAGGAGGAGCATGGTCGCGGGTTCCGGGACCGGGGGTCCGGAGGTGGCGCCGTCGAAATACTGTAGCGTGTAGCTGACATAATCGGTTGTCAGAACGTTATCGACAGTGGCGCTGTTGGTGATGGTCACCGTAAAGCTGTTATCGGCAAGAATTGAGTCCATAACGGCTGTGGGAATCGTCCAGGTGTGAAACCACGACACATTATTGGCAGGGGCCGCAGAATCATAAAAGTCAATGCCGGGGGTCGACGGTCCCCAGTTGGTTGCCAGGGGAGAGGTATACGAGTCGATATCCCAGGTCAGGTACTCAGAAGCATCCCCCCAATCGTAATCACCGATGGCCATGATGGTAAATACCCCGCCGGAGAGGCTGGGAACCGGCGCCGCTTCAGTAAAGGTGAATGTCTGGTTAATCGATGTAATGTCGGCTGAATCCAGAAAAGTAATCGGAATCGCTGACACCGTGGCCTGACTCGCCAGCCAGATGGCCGCGCACAACAGGCAGCAATATACTTTATTCATGGGTATCCTCCTCCAGGCGGCCGGGCGACCGCTTGTCGATCAACCTATTTTTACAGATGCATTCTCGCCAATTACGTATAGGATGTCGATACGTAAGTCGTATGATTTTGTTCGTATTTTTGAGAAAGAAAGGCATGCGAATAAGGTATGAGACACAGGCAGGCCGACTCATACTTCCGTAATACTTTCGTACTAGACGTGCGGATGGGTCCTCGGCGGGAATGGTGTCTCCGGGGTGGGGGCAATAAAGAAAGCGCCGGCCAGGCAGCCGGCGCTTTCCTGTTCGATGACTACATCTTTTTGGGAGGTTTGGACATCAGCGTGATGGCGGCACCCAGCAGGCACGCCACCCCCGCGATGATGAAAGGGGTGACCCATACCGCGGGATCGGAGCTCCCCTTGGCCGCGTCCTTGAAGTACCCGGCGATCTGGGGACCGATAACGCCGGCGATGCCGTAGGATACGAAGACGAATCCGTAATTCAGCCCTACATTTTTATTGCCGAAATAGTCCGCCGTCACGGCGGGGAAGAGGGCGAAGTTGCCCCCGAAATTAAAGCCGATGATGCAGGCGCCGATGATCAAGGTGATAACGGTTCCTCCCATCTGGTAGAAGAGGAGCATGATAATCCCCTGGAAAAGGCACATGAGGAAGATCGACATCTTGCGGCCGATCTTGTCGGAGACTGTCCCCCAGATGATACGGCCGAGGCCGTTGAATATCGCGTACAGGGCCATGGCGGTCCCGGCGGCGGCGGAGGCGGCGGCAGCGGTCATCCCGGCAGCCTGCAGAGAGTCGATGCCGAACAGCTTGATGCAGTAGATAACCATCAGGCCGGCGATGGCCGAGAAGAGGAACGTGACCCATACCATGTAAAACTGGGGGGTCTCCATCATCTCGCCCGACGTGAATTCGGCCATACCCAGGGCCGCACCGCCCGGATTTTCAGCTGATGCCGGCGCGGGCGGGGTCCACCCCTCCGGTACGTATCCCTCCGGGGGATCGATCATGACGATGCTTCCCACAAGGACGGCGATAAGAAAGATGATGCCATACAGCAAAAAAACGCTTTGGACCCCTCCGAGGCCGAAGAAGTTCAGATTTTCTATCAGGCCGAACCATGAGCCGGCCGATTTGACCCAGATCGTCGCTCCGAAACCGAAGCCGGCGACGGCCAGCCCGGTTACCATCCCCTTCTTGTCCGGGAACCACTTGACGCCGACGGCGATGGGAACGACATAGGCCAGGCCGATACCGGCCCCACCGACGATCCCGATGAGCACCAACTGCGCAGTGAATGAGGATCCGAAAAACCCGGCCAGGACATACCCGGCACCCAGGACGATCCCGCCGAGGGAGGCAAGCTTTCTCGGGCCGGTCGTGGCGAGCATCCGTCCTGAGATGATCATGACGACCGAGAACACCAACAAGCCGACTGAAAAGATCCACGCCGCCTGGGTCGCGCTGAACCCGTACCCCCCGCCCTGATCGCAGGGCAGACATAGCGTGGGTGTAAAGACCGACCACGCGTAGATAGCGCCGAGACACAACTGGATCAATACAGCGCCGATAACAACATACCACCGATTCATTATTTTGCCTTCTGCCATGTGCGCATGTCTCCTTTGCCTGAATTTGGAAAAACGATCCCCGGGGAACATACCCTGATTTTGAGAAAAGTATTGTGCGAGTTACCGAAAATGGGGGTAAAGATCAAGAATAAAATCGGAATTCCAGGGCCTGACCGGACAACATCATGATGTTACGGAGTTTTCGTGTTTGCGCCGGGGGCGCGCAGGTTTGGGTATGCGGCGGGGGGGTCTCGATTACTGTTTGTCCTGCTTCGAGCGGGCCTTGGCCTCCTTCTTTTTCTGTTTTGCCAGCGTCTTTGCCAGTTTCTTGTCCTGCTTGGCCGTGTCGTCCGGCGAGAGAGCGGAAGGGGGCGGCTCCCGGTTGCCGGGAACGTCTTCAATACCGCCCCCCCGGCCGATGGATGTCGTCCCTTCGATTTCCCGGGATGCGACTTTCCGCTTCAATCGAGCCCTCTCCATCAGATGCTTGGCGAAGCTTTTGCCGAACTGCCCGATGAAACCGGCCAGGAGGACGATGAGTGTCCATTTGATGATCCGGAGATAGTCGAGGTCAGGCATCGGTCCTCCCCTCCCGCGGCGCGTCCAGAAACAGGTCTATGATCAGCCGCGCGATCCCCTCCGCGTCATCGAGATCGAAGCGGGGGACATCGATGTCCACGGGCATGTCACTGGCGACGGCGATCAGATTATCCTCCTTCGAACAGAGCATCTCCCGCTTCAGGGCAGAGCGAAAGACCTCTATCTTCGGGTATTCATTCCCCTTGAACCCCTCCGAAAGGACAATGTCGACACCATGGATATACCGATCCCGCAGCCCTCCGATATCGAGATCTTCTTCGGCAGTCTCAATGACGGCAATCTGTTCGGGTGACACCATGACCGTCATCCGCGCCCCTGCCTTCCGATGACGCCAGCTGTCCTTCCCCTCGCGGTCGATATCGAATCCGCGGCGGCTGTGCTTGATGGTGGCGACGCGCCATCCCTCCCGTGTCAGTTGCGGGATGAGCCTTTCGATCAGGGTGGTCTTGCCGGATTCCGATTTTCCCACGATGGACACGACGGGGATTGTACCGCCCCCGGATGTTTTATGCGTTATCATTGCGCCCTATCGTCCTGTCTATGAACCGGAGGTGGGGACGCATATGGGGCGTGCCTCCTCCCTCCGAGATGATCTGCATAATCTTTCGGGGGTCCCGTATCGCGGAGCCGCCGAGGTGAGTGACGGGGGTATGCACGAACACTTCTCCGCAGAGGGGGGTCGAAGGTCCCAGTATGGTGACGTGTCTCGGACTCCCGAGCCCGTTGAGGATCTCCTCGATGGTGCCGTTCAGGATCGAGGTGGCGGTGATGATCGCCACGCTGCATTCCTCGAGGACTCCGTCTCGTTCTTTCCTGTCGGGGATCTCCTCCACGCGGTCCGGGTCCTTCTCGATGATCCGGAGCTCCGCCCCTGTCTTCTGTATCCGTTTCACGAGAGGGCCGAAGTATCCCACCATTGCCACCCGGTCTTCGGGGGAGAGATGCATCAGGGCGATGGAATCATGTTCTTCCTCTCCTGCTTCAGGATGCAGCAAAGCGTTCGCCGTGGCCAGACCCAGCGATTTTTCCAGGGGATTTGTCCCTGTAACAAGAAGATCCAGTAGTTCCGAAGCGTTTGATCCCGCCAGTGTCCCCGCCTTCCCGATGGTTGAGCAGCCGGGTCTCAGTTCGTTTCGCAGGACGGCGGCCACCCCCATCCGGTCCCCTTCCAGCATCACGCCGACATACCCCAGGCCGACCCGTACTTCTGCTACCTGAAGATCTGCGGCGCTGTCCGACAGGCGTTCATGGATGCGCCGGGATATGTCTCCTGTCTGGATCATATGTTTCCTTTTCGAGAGGCCGTATGGATGTACAGGCATCGTTTCCAAACCGTACCGTCATCGCGCCGTGAACGCACGTACTTCCCGCTCTGGATCGTGCGCCCTTCTTGCCGGCGCGGCATATTCATGCACGGCGGGGAAGCAATTATACCAAAAAGTCCCATGGAGGCAAGGATAAAGGAAACTGCCGGGTATTGCCGATTCCCTGTACACCAAGCGTCTGCTGCCGTGAAAAAGATTGAAACTCCGCCATGGGTATGCTACGCGTATTTGAAAACGTGTCACGGGTGTTCTGTATGTCAGAGCTTGTCAGATTCGGCGTCTCGCTGGATAAGGCGCTGCTGGGGAAATTTGATCGCTTGATCAGAGCGAGACAGTACACTAATCGTTCCGAGGCGTTTCGCGATCTGATCCGTCAGGAGCTGGTCAAGGAGGAGTGGGAGCAGGATCGGGAGGTCGTTGGGGCCGTCACGATTATTTATGATCACCATCAGCGGACCGTCTTGAACCGGATCAACGACATCCAGCACGATTTTCTCCACATCATCATATCCACCCAGCATATCCATCTCGACCACGATAATTGTTGCGAGATTATCGCCGTGCGGGGCAGGGCCGGAGAAGTGCAGAGATTGTCGGATGCCCTGAAATCCATCAGGGGTGTCAGGCACGAGACGCTGAGCATGTCCAGCACGGGGAAAGCGATAGTATAGGGGTGTCTGTTCAGCAAATACGGGGAACCAGTTCCCCCGCCGGCAGATCGATTTTTCTGGAACCCTCCACGTGTCTACAGTACGCACGCTCCCTGTCCTGAATCCGTTACCGCAATACATTGCCCTTGCTGAACTCCTGCAGGAACGGAATGCCGCCTTTTCAATCACGCATGCCCATGGACGGAACAGTGACGTGACAGCCATTCACAATGGGCGGTTGTTTCGGGAGGCCTCCCCCGGTTCATGCTGCCGGGGGAAAAGGGGGATGGCAAGGCTTATGTCAATTATGACATAACATATAGAAATCATTGCTGGTCTCCGGCAAAAAATCTTGACAAAGCGGCTCTCAAGCTATATGAGTTGACCAACGGTCAGTTGCTGGTGTTGGTGCTGTTTTCAAACTGACAGCGTTTCATTAAAACATTGTGAGGCAGTTGAAGATAGTTGCGGAAATACTGCTCTCCGGTCCACTCCTTTTACAGGAGCGATTCCATGAAGGGTGGACAATAGGCATGGCGGGAAACGGCCATGCCTCCCCTGCGTGGAAAGGAGAGGAAGTGAACGCCTGGGTACCGAAATTTTTTAGAAAGGAGTGCATTCTATGGATGTCAGCAGAAGAGGTTTCTTGAAAATCTCCGGGACTGCGCTGATGGCGAGCGGGATCGGCATCAATCTGAAGCCGGTGGCGGCTCACGCGCAACCGTTAAAGATCAAGTATGCGAAAGAAACCACCACGGTCTGCCCTTACTGCGCTGTCGGGTGCGGGATCATCGTCTCCGCCCGGGACGGGAAGGTCATCAACACGGAAGGGGATCCGGATCATCCGGTAAACAGGGGGTCACTCTGCAGCAAGGGGGGGTCCATCTACCAGCTCTCCGTCAACAAGAATCGTCTCGACAAGCCGCTCTACCGGGCTCCCTATTCCGATAAGTGGGAAGAAAAGTCCTGGGAGTGGATGCTCGACAGGATCGCCCGCAATATCAAGAAGAGCCGGGATGCGAGCTTTACCGCCACGAACGCCAAGGGTCAGGTGGTAAACCGGACCAACGGCATCGCCTCCATCGGCAGTGCCGCCATGGATAATGAAGAGTGCTTCATCTATCAAAAATTTCTGAGGGGGTTGGGTCTGGTATATATCGAACACCAGGCCCGTATCTGACACTCCGCGACTGTTGCGGCTCTGGCAGAGTCGTTCGGACGCGGTGCGATGACCAATCACTGGATCGATATCCAGCACAGTGATTGTATCTTGATTATGGGAAGTAACGCGGCTTCCAACCACCCGATCTCCTTCAAGTATGTAACGAAGGCCATGGAGAAAGGCGCCACGCTGATCAGTGTCGATCCGCGGTTCACACAGACGTCTTCGAAGGCCGACATCTACGCCTCTCTGAGATCGGGAACCGACATAGCGTTTCTGGGCGGCATGATTAATTACATACTGGAGAACAACCTGATCCAGGAAAAGTATGTCAAGTACTATACCAACGCCCCGTTCCTGGTCAATCCCGACTTCAAGCTCCCCGGGGACAACGACGGCGTTTTTTCCGGTCTCAAAGGGACCAAATACGACAAATCCTCGTGGGCCTTTCAGACGGATCTGACCGGTGTCGTCAAAAGAGATATGACGCTGAAGAATCCCAACTGTGTCTATCAGCTCCTGAAGAAGCACTATTCCCGGTACAACCTGGATATCGTTTCCCGAATCACCGGTACACCGCAGGAGAAACTCCTCGAGGTGTATGAGGCGTATGCAAAGACCGGCGAGGTCGGTAAGGCGGGGACGATCATGTATGCCATGGGGTGGACCCAGCATACGGTGGGAGTCCAGAATATCAGGACCATGAGCATCATTCAGCTCCTCCTGGGGAATATGGGCGTGGCCGGAGGCGGTGTCAACGCCCTTCGGGGCGAGTCCAACGTGCAGGGATCCACCGATCACTGTCTCCTGTTCCACATCATCCCCGGATATCTGAAGACCCCGGTTGCGTCTCTGCCGACCCTGGCGGCATACAACGCCAAGAACACGCCCACGACGGTAGAGCCGAACAGCCTCAACTGGTGGAAGAATTACCCGAAGTATGTGGCAAGTCTCCTGCGGGCGCACTACGGCATGAACGTGACCCTGGAAGAGGCGTACGGTTACCTGCCGAAGCTGGATGACGGGAAGAACTACTCGTGGCTGAGCCTCTTCGACGCAATGTTCAAGGAAGAGTTCACGGGCTTCTTTGCGTGGGGGCAGAACCCCGCCTGCAGCGGGGCCAGCTCCAACAAGACCCGCCAGGCGCTGGGAAAGGTGGACTGGATGGTCAACGTCAATATCTTCGACAACGAGACCGGCTCTTTCTGGAAGGGTCCCGGCATGGACCCGAAGAAGATCAAGACGGAGGTCTTCATGCTCCCCTGCGCCGCCTCGATTGAAAAGGAGGGTTCGATCACCAACAGCGGGCGCTGGATGCAGTGGCGCTACAAGGCGGTCGATTCCCCCGGCGTGGCCATGCCTGACGGAGAGATCATCTCGGAGCTCTTTTACAAAGTAAAGGAACTGTACGAGAAGGAAGGCGGTCCGCTGAAGGAGGCCATCACCAGGATGACCTGGGATTACGGCCCCAAGGGTGTCGGCGGCAAGATCCGGCACCTGGACGCCCACTATATCGCCAAGGAGATCAACGGTTACTTCCTCGAGGACAAGGAGATCAACGGGACGCTGTACAAGAAGGGAACCCTGGTTCCCAGCTTCGCCTTTCTCCAGGATGACGGGTCTACCTCCTCCGGGAACTGGCTCTACTGTAATTCCTATACCGAGAAGGGAAACATGGCGGCACGCCGGGGGAAGAAGGACGAATCAGGCATCGGCCTCTATCCCGAATGGGCGTGGTGCTGGCCGGTCAACCGTCGGATCATCTACAACGGAGCCTCCGTCGATCCGGAAACGGGAAGACCCTGGGACACAGAGCACCCCGTTATTGTCTGGAATGGTTCTTCGTGGGTCGGCGATGTCCCGGACGGCGTGGCCGCGCCGGGCGCCGGGCGGCCTCCCTTCATCATGAAGCCCCATGGCGTCAGTTCGATCTTCGGACCCGGACTGGCGGACGGTCCCTTCCCGGAGCACTACGAACCCCTGGAGTGCCCCATCGAGAAGAATATCATGTCCCCGCAGTTCGTCAACCCGACGATCAAGCGGTGGGACGAAGAAGGGACGGGGACGGATGTGGACGCCCGGGCGACCTGCGATCCGCGATTCCCGATCGTCTGTTCGACCTATCGGGTGAGCGAGCACTGGCAGACCGGCCTCATGACGAGGTGGTGCCCGTGGCTTGCGGAGATGCAGCCCTCCATGTTCGTGGAGATCGGGACCGAGCTTGCGAAGAACAAGGGGATCAAAAACGGCGAGATCGTCACCGTGAAATCGGTGAGAGGACAGGTCGATGCCGTGGCGATCGTGACGGACAGGTGGAAACCCTTCAATATCGACGGCAATACGATTCATGAGGTCGGGATTCCGTGGCACTACGGCTGGGTCACCACGAAGATGAGGGAATTCGTGCATGGCGACAAGAAACCGGAGGTCTTTACCTTCGGTGATTCCGCCAATATCGTGACCCCGTTCATCGGTGATGCCAATACCATGATTCCGGAGAGCAAGGCCTTCATGGTCAACGTCGAAAGGAAGGAGGTGTAAGCCATGTCCGAGAAGATCAAACTCTGTGATCTTTCCAAGTGTACCGGCTGCCGTGGATGCCAGCTGGCGTGCAAGCAGTGGAACCAGCTCCCGGCGAAGCAGACAGTCAACTATGGCACCTATCAGAATCCGCCGGATCTCCAGCCGAACACGTGGAATATCATACGATTTCAGGAGATATCCGATAACGGCACCGTCGACTGGCTGTTCAGGCATGATGCCTGTATGCACTGCACCGACGCGGCCTGTGTGAAGGTCTGCCCGAGCGGCGCCCTGTACCATACCAAGTACGGAACCGTCGCTCTCGACAGCGCAAAGTGTATCGGGTGCAAGGAATGCGTCTTTGCATGCCCCTTCGAGGTGCCGAAGTACGATCCCGAGACCGACAAGATCCTCAAGTGTGACATGTGTTATTCCCGGATCGACAACGCGATGATCCCGGCCTGTGTCAAGACCTGTCCCACCGGGGCCCTGCGCTTCGGCGACAAGGATGAGATGCTGAAAATCGCATACGCGCGGGCCAAGGAGCTGGGCGGCGACGCCTCCGTCTACGGCGATACCTTTGTGGATGGAACCCATATGATATACGTCCTTCCGAGAAAGGCCGTCGTTTATGACAGGCTTCCGGAGAAACCGCGAGTCCCGTTCTCGGTGATTGCCTGGAAGGACTGGCTCAAGCCGCTCAGCCTGCTTGCAGCCGGCGGTGTTATTGGAGGAGCCTTCCTGCACTACATCATACACGGTCCCAAGGATACCAGCGGTAATGGGGAGCAGGCAGGCAAGGAAGGAGGCGAGTAAGATGAAGAAAGGAATGATAAAGGCGTCTGACAGCTTTGAGCGGATCGTGCACTGGTGGATGGCCATCTCCTGCCTGATCCTGATGATTTCGGGCCTGGGGATGATGTTCCATTCGTTCAATTTCCTCGCGGTTCCGGTCGGGGGCTTGAAGAATCTGAAGCTGATCCACAACTTTTCGGGGTTGGTGTTTATCCCGGCGCTCCTCTTTGCCATCCTGATATGGTGGAAGGAGGCGGGCATATTCAAGTTTCCCGAGGATCTGGAATGGATCAAGGTGGCGGGCGGGTACCTCTGGCACGTCGACAAGGTCCCCGAGACCGGGAAGTACAACCCCGGACAGAAGGCCTTCTTCTGGGCAGTGGCATTCTTCGGGGTGATTATGATCGTCACCGGGCTGGTTATGTGGTTCCCGCTGGGGCTCCCGGTGGAGCTGGTGCGGTGGATGTATCCCCTGCACGCTCTCGGGTTCCTGGTGATCTTTCCCTTCTTCTTTATCCACCTGTACCTGGGCACCGTCGGTGTCCCCGGTTCCGTGTCCGCCATCCTGACGGGGTGGGTCACACGGTCCTGGGCGGAGAAACAGTGCCCGAAATGGCTCAGGGAGATGGAGGAATCCGGAAAGCTGGAGGTTTCGGAATAGGAACATACTTCATGCCTCCGGCGTGAAGCGCTCTTGCAGAGAAGGGGCCTGTTTCATCGAGAACAGGCCCCTTTTTGCCGGGATAAGAATTGCTTGAATTTGTCAAGAAAAGCATATATAGGGGGGCTTCGTTTGAAAACCCCACACGAGGTGAATCAATGGCACAGGTCTTGAGTGATACCCTGAAGATGATTGACGGGTACAAACATATGAATCCTCATTATGAGGAATTGCTCGACATCCTTGAGGAGGTCCTGATCCTGCGGGAAGAGTACCGCCGCAAGGTTACGGGGGATATCTTCAACGTGAACGAGTCGCTGATAGAGAAAAAGGTTGCCGGCGGGCTCCCCCTCGTTGATTTCCCCGGGGGCACCTTCGATCTCGAAGAGCCGAAGAAATACTTCATCGCCCTCCTCGAGATCGCCCAGAAAAGGGCACTGGAAGAGACGGGCGACATCATACGAAGGATCAATACCGGCGAGCTCGACTACCGGGAGATGGTCCGCGAATCTTTCCTCCCCCAGCAGGATATGGAGGTTTCGGATGAGAGCGAAGAAGGCGTCTTCGACCTGCTGGGATTTCTTGTTGAGGAGAGCCTGCGGCCGGCGCTGGAATTCCTCTCCGAAAAGTACCGGGACACCATTACCGGATCGAAATGGTCCGAGGGGTACTGTCCCATATGCGGCAGGGAGCCGAAGATATCGGAACTCAGAGGAGAAGGAGGCAAGAGGTTTCTCTTCTGCGGCCAGTGCGGGTTCGAGTGGCAGTTCAAACGCATCCGATGCCCCTTTTGCGGGAATGAGGACCAGCAGACCCTTGCCTACTTCACCATCGAGGACGAGGAGAAGTACCGGGTCGATGTATGCAACGTCTGCAACAAATACATCAAAGCGGTCGACTTCAGAAAAATGGAAAAGGCACCCAACCTGGATGTAGAGGATATCGCGACCCTGCACCTGGATATCCTTGCCGATGAAGAGGGGTACGATTGAGATATCTCCGGCGGCCGGTATCCGGGGAAATTACCGGCCGCCGATCAGCATGGTCTATGAGAGATTCCGATATAACGGTTGTTATCGAAGCCATCAGACAAACCATCGCATCGAACAAGCTTCCCATTGTCTCAGAACTTGCTGAAAGGAAAGGCTCTCCCTTTGAGATCCTCATCTCGACGCTCCTCAGTCTGAGGACCAAGGATGAGGTGACCGAGATGTCCAGCCAAAGGCTCTTCGCATTGGCTTCAACCCCTGAGGAGATGTTGAAACTCTCCCCGGAACGGATCGCCGCGACCATCTATCCGGTTGGTTTCTACCGCAACAAGGCTCGGACGATCCTGTATGTCTGCCGCGAACTGGTGGATCGATACGACTCCCGCGTTCCAGACACCATCGACGAACTGCTCACGCTCAAAGGGGTGGGGAGAAAGACCGCCAATCTGGTCGTCACGCTGGCATACGGGGGAGAGGGAATATGCGTGGATACGCACGTCCACCGGATCTCGAACCGTCTGGGCTACGTCGCAACAAAGACACCGGACGAGACGGAATACGCCCTGCGGGCAAAACTCCCCCGGGAGTACTGGATACAGTACAATACCCTCATGGTGGCATTCGGAAGGACTACCTGTCGGCCCGTCTCACCCCTGTGCAGTCAGTGCCCCGCCTACGGATTATGTGAGAGGGTGGGGGTGAAGCGACACCGATAGCGGGACCGCCCCCGGGCCGGAGATGACCGGTGCATCTCCCCGGGAGAATCTTACAGTTGTATGTTTCTTGCCTCCTGGGCACTACCGGCAAGATAAAACCTGCCGTCATCGGTCATGCCGACTATCTCCCTGTGGATCAGGTATTGGAGCGCCTGGGGCTTGTAGTCTCTCAGGCCGATATGGAGCATGCCCTTTTTTTGAGCGTATGGGAGCGCAACGGCGGACGCAGGGGAGTGAGCTCTTCTCCCATCGAGGTCTTCAATGATGGTCATGCAGGTACGTTTTGTCCTCCACATGACACCCCACTGGGACAGCAGATAGGCCCCTATCAGAATGACAACGAGGGATATGATTTCCATCAGAGTACCGCTTCAATCGGTTCAAAGGGGAAGACGGATCCTGGATCAACGGCGTTACTGCAAGGTCCAAGTCGTTCCTTCCGGTGTGTCGTGAACGAGGATTCCCAATGCCTGGAGCTCCCTGCGCAGCCGGTCGGATTCTTCCCAGTTGCCGTTCGCTCTGGCCTTTGCCCTCTTTTGCACCAGCCGTGAGGCCTGCGCGCTGAGCGCCTTTTCCTCAAAATCCATGACCCGCAGTACGGAGTTGATCCGCTGCATGGTATCGAGGATCAGGTCCCGTTGCCGGGCGTCCAGCCGGTTCGCCGCCAGGGGGATATTGATCTTCCTGACGAATTCGAAGAGGGAGGCGAGAGCCCCCGATATGTTGAGGTCGTCGTCCATCGCCTCGACGAATCCCTTCCTGACGTCATAGACAAGCTGTTCGGTCTCCCCGTACCCGTCTCCCGGGGTGAATCGCAGCAGTCTCTGTATGAAGGTGTTGAGCCTCTTGACCGTGTTGCAGGCAGTATCCAATGCCCCGAACGAAAAGGCCAGGGGTTTCCGGTAGTGAGAACTGAGGAGGAAGTATCTGATCTCCCGCCCGGTGTACCCCCTCTCTTCGAGGTCGTTCATGGAGAAGAAGTTGTTCAAGGAGCGCGACATCTTCTTGCCGTCCAGCATGACGAGCTCGGAGGCGAGCCAGTAGTTCGCAATATTTTTTCCCGTGGCGGCCTTCCCGATCGCCATCACGTTCTCGCAGTGCGGGAAGATGATGTCGGCGCCGCTCAGGTAGATGTCAAAGGACTCCCCCAGGTATTTCATGGAGAGGGCCGCGCATTCGAGATGCCAGCCCGGTCTCACGTTCCCCCACCTGGTCTTGAAATAGATACCCTCTTTCAGCTCCGTCAGGGTTGACCGCTTGAGGAGATTGAAATCGACGGGGCTGTCCTTCGCGTAATCATCCTGGTCGACCGTCCGGGAGTGGCGCACCTGTGCCAGGTCTGTGTTCGATAAGGCCCCGTAACCGTCGAGGCGCGATATGTCGAAATAGACTGAACGGAGTTTTTCGTAAGCGTACCCCTTTTCCACAAGCCGCTCCGCCAGCTGTATCATCGAATCGACATTCTCGCCTGCCGTCGGGTAGATGCCTTCGTGGTTGATGTTGAGTTTGTCCAGATCGCTGAAGAATGCCTCCATGTGTCCGCCGGTGAACTCACGGATGTTCATGCCGGCCTTCTCTGCGCCGCGCACGGACCGGTCCGCCAGGTCTATGATGTTGGAGACGTGTTTGACTCTGTATCCCTTGAACTCCAGATAGCGGGCGATCATGTCCGCCACGATGAATCGGCGGTACGTCCCGATATGCGGGACCTCGTGCATGGTCGGACCGCATGAGTGCATCAGTATCTGGTCGGTGCCGATCGGTTTGAAGGATTCCTTGGTCCGGGTGAGCGTGTTGTACAGGCGGAGCGAGACCTCTTCCTGGTCCGAAAAGAGCGGTGTGCTGAGGTACCGCTCCCCGCCGTCGGGGAAGATGACCACGATCACCCCATCTTCCATCTCCCGCGCCTTTTCGAGGGCCACATGCATGGCGGCGCCGGAGCTCATCCCCACGAAGAGCCCCTCGGAGCGGGCCAGAGCCCTTGCCATTTCGAAGGCGTCTTCGTCCAGGATATTGATCTTTTCGTCCAGCCACTTTCTGTCAAAGATACCGGGGCGATATGACTCCTGCATATTCTTGAGCCCCTGTATCTTATGGTGGAGGTAGGGCTCTACGCCTATGATTCTGATATCCTTGTTGTATGCCTTGAGCCTCCGGGAGATTCCCATGGCCGTCCCGGATGTCCCCAGGGTGGCAATCACCATGGTAACCGTCCCGTCCGTCTGCTGCCAGATCTCTTCCGCCGTCCCATGGTAGTGGGCCAGCACGTTGTCTTCGGTGTTGAACTGGTCGGTGGCGAAGTATCGCTCCGGCTCCTCGCGGAGCATCTCGTACGCTACCTCGATCGCACCGTCAGTCCCGAGCTCGGCCGGTGTGAGGCGCAGTTGAGCACCCATGGCTCTCAGTATCTTCTTCCGTTCTTCGCTCGCCGATTCGGGCATGGTCAGGGTCAGGTTGTATCCCTTTACCGCCGCGACCAGGGCGAGGCCGATGCCGGTATTGCCGCTGGTGGCTTCCAGGATGGTCTTCTCCGGGGTAAGATCGCCGCGCTCCTCGGCCCTCTCTATCATGTAGAGCGCGGTCCGGTCCTTGATCGACCCGCCGGGGTTGGCTCCCTCCAACTTGGCGCAGATCGTTATGTTATTATTAGGATTCAGTCGGCGGATCTCGACGAGAGGGGTATTCCCTATCAGATCCAGGATGTTATTGTAGCGTTTTCCCATGGAAAGAACTCCGATTGCGTCGGAGTCAGCTGTCGAATTTCGGTATGGGGATCTTTATGAAGGGAACACCCTCTTCCGTCAGGATGGCCTCCTCCCGTTCCGTTGTAGTTCCCTTTATGTTTCTGATGTCTTCTTCGCCGGCATGTATGCGGAGCGCAACTTCGGCAAATTTGCTCCCCACGTCCTCAAATGTCTTGTCCATATATTCATTGAGCATCTGGAGCGCCTTCATGGGAGAGATTTCCTTGTTGTCTGCATTCTTCAATTTCTCGGAGTCCTTCCCCATGACCGTGATCGTGGAAAGGACTATGTCTATCGCTGAACTGCCGCATACGGGGCAGGTGACGAGTTTCTTTTCCCTCTGCTCTTCAAAGGCCTTTCTGTCGTTGAACCACCCTTCAAAGGTGTGTTTCTTTTCGCACCTGAGGTCGTAAATGATCACTGAGCTGCTTCCTCCTGCAAACCAATGGTATCTGAATATTCAATATCATGAATTATTGTTCCAGACAAGTCGGGACGCCATTTTAACGTCCGCCTCGGCGGCCTGCATTTTTTTATGGACATTTGGGGACAAATTATATAGTCAGAGGCCTTGTCGGGATGTGGCCCAGTCTGGTAGGGCACTGCGTTCGGGACGCAGGAGTCGCGCGTTCAAATCGCGCCATCCCGACCATTATAAAGTCATCTACCCGCTGACCGCGCCTGCCATCGAAAAGATGGGCAGATAGAGAGCCACGATCATCCCCCCTACAATGCCTCCCAGAAACACCATCATGATGGGTTCGAGGAGTGAGGTCAGGGCGCTCACGGCCACATCCACCTCAGAGTCATAAAAATCGGCGATCTTCGCCAGCATGGCATCAAGGGCACCGGTATTTTCGCCGACCGCTATCATGGAGACAACCATGGAGGGGAATATCCCCGCCTCCGACAGGGGCTCGGCGATGGTCCTCCCCTCGCTGATACTTTTTCTGGTTTTCATCAGGGCGTTCTCAACGACCTTGTTCCCCGCCGTCTTGCTGACGATCTCAAGCCCGTCAAGGATCGGAACGCCGCTGCTCATCATGGTGGAGAGCGTCCGCGAGAATTTTGCCACGGCAACCTTTTTGAGGAGGATGCCGAAGACGGGCAACTTGAGCAGAATCCGGTCTATCAGAAGTCTCCCTCGATCGGTTGTGTAATACCTCCTGAAGGCAAAAACGAGGAGGACGATGATGCCCAGTGCGTATAAGATGTTGTGCTGGACGAAGCGACTCGCGTCAACAAGAAACTGTGTGGGGCCGGGCAGTGCCGATCCCATCCCCGTAAACAGCTCTTCAAAAACGGGAACGACCTTGTACAGGAGCAGGATGACAACCGCCGCGGCAACGACGAGAATGGTGATCGGATATGTCATGGCTCCCTTGACCTTCCGTTTCAAGGCGAGCGCCTTCTCCATGTATGTGGCGAGACGTTCGAGGATGACGTCCAGGATCCCGCCCGCCTCTCCGGCAGTAGCCAGATTGACGAACAGATCGTCGAATACGCGGGGGTATTTCTTGAGGGCATCAGAGAGGGCGGTCCCCCCTTCAATGTCTTCTTTTATCGCCTTGATTGTCTTTGCGAATGTCCGGTTTTTCTCTCCTTCACCCAGCAGATCGAGACACTGGATGATCGGCAGGCCGGCATTGATCATCGTCGCAAACTGCCGCGTGAACACCACCACCTCACGTTCCTTGATCCCCTGCCGAAGGAAGGGGATGGCTTCGAGGAGGTCTTTGGGCTTTTTCTTGATATGCTCGGGCTTGATGCGCTGGCGTCGCAACTGCATCCTCACGCCGCTTTCATCCGCTGCCTCCATTTCGCCCTTTTTCTTCTCACCCGTTTTGCTCGTCCCCTCCCAGAGGTATACCGGCATCCCTATCTCCTTTCTCCCCCTGCCTTCAAGGTGCCCCAGCGGCGTGTTATTTCATAGAGGATGATGCCTCCGGCTACGGACACGTTCAGGGAATCGAGGCCGCCGGTCATCGGGATGGAGACCAGGATGTCACACTTTCTTCTGACCAGAGGCCGCATCCCCTTCCCTTCGCTCCCCAGGACGATGCCCACATGGCTGCCGTAATCGGGAGAGCGGACTCCTTCCCCGCAGCCGGCGTCGGCGCCGTATATCCAGAACCCTTCTTCCTTCAGCCGGTCGATGGTTCGCGCAATGTTGACGACCATGGCAATGGGGAGACCGAGAGCCGCTCCTGCAGAAGCCTTGATGACGGAGGGGGTAACGGACGCCGCTCGATTTTCGGGTATGACCAGCCCCGTTGCTCCGAAGCAGAGGGCCGTCCGGATAAGCGAGCCGAGGTTCTGGGGATCTGTAATTCCGTCGAGAACCACGATTAACGCATTGTTTTGGGGCGTGCAGCCGCGGAGGATTTCATCGAGGACCGCGTAAGGGTATTCCTCGCATATGCAGGCAACACCCTGATGGTGATGTGTGCCGGCGATCGTATTCAGGTGCTCCCGATCCGTAAAGACGACCGGTATCTTTCTCCGAGACGCACGGTCCACGATCTCCCGGACACCGCCCTGCCGTGCCTCCCTGGTCAGGAATACCTTCTCTATCCCGCCGTCGCCCTTCAGTGCCTCCGCAACCGGATGAACGCCATAAATTACCTGCATGGGTTTTCCTCTGGGTGCGCCTGAACTCTTAACGAAGTCCCTTGGATATATCTTCGGTGATACTGTCCGCCGCCGCCACGGGGTCGCCGGCCAGTCGTATGGGTCTACCCACCACCAGGTAATCCGCCCCCGCGGCGATGGCGTCCCGCGGTGTCAGGATTCTCTTCTGGTCATCACCTGTTACCGTGTCGTCCGTCCGTATACCCGGGGTTACAATCACGAAGTCCTTTCCACATGCCTGTTTTATGGGGATCACATCCTGTGGGGATGCCACAACGCCGGCGACACCCGCATCCCTGGCCGATACGGCAAGTTTGAGGGCGAGTTCCCCGGTGGTGCATCCGAATCCCATCCCTTTGATGTCGGCATTATTCAAACTGGTGAGGACAGTGACTGCGAGAAGCACCGGGGGAGGGGTTCCCAGGGACTGTGCGGTCGTCTTGGCGGCGTCAACCGCCCGCTCCATCATCTCCCGGCCCCCGAGCGCGTGGATGTTGAACATGGAAACGCCCAGCTTCACCGCGGCCCGGGAGGCCCTGGCCACGGTGTTCGGAATATCATGAAATTTGAGATCGAGAAAGACCTTCCCGCCGCTCTCTTGGATCTTTGAAACGATGTCGGGACCGAAACGGGTGAACGCCTCTTTCCCTACCTTGAACATCCCCACATGGTCCTTCAGCAGACCGGTCCATCTCACAGCATCGTCTATCTCTTCTCCCAGATCAAGGGCGAAGATCAGTCTGTCACGGCTGCTCTTCGACGTTTGCATCTTCGGCCATGTCCATCGTGTCTGCGGGGAGTTCGGCGGGACGGACATCGATCAGTCCCGTATCGAGGATCTCGGGATGGGAGTATGTCACCTTTCCCTCCGCTATCTCGCGCAGAGCGGTAACGATTTCCCGATTGTCTTTCTTTTTGCTGAGAGGTTTTGATTTTCTCAGGAGTTGTTTTGTCCTCTGGGTCGTCAGGTGCGTCAGGGCAAACCTGTTTTTCGCCTTTTCCAGGGAGTCTTCAACGGTAACGCGTGCCATGGGTTTCTGTACCTCCGGTTATTCGATAAAAATCATCTATTCTACTCTGGAGCCGAGGCCGTCTGTTCTTTTCGGCGACGTATATCGAGCTCAGTATTGCTACGGAATTTGCTATTATATCATTAAATACCACATAATCATACCACTCATTTGCCCGTATCTCTTCCATGGCCCTGTCGAAACGCACCTGTATGGCGTCGTCGGTCTCCGAACCGCGCTTGTGCAGCCTCTCTTTCAAAATTTTTACAGACGGCGGCATGACGAAGACGAAAACGGCATCGGGATACATGGCCTTTACATTACGAGCCCCTCGGGTGTCTATATCCAGGACGACATCATGCCCCTGTGCGGTGATCTCTTCGATGTCCCTTTTCGAGGTTCCGTACCAGTGGCCATAGATCTCTTCGCACTCTACAAATTCGTCCCGGGCCTTCCTGTTGCGAAAGTCTTCGACGGAGATGAAGTGATAATCCCGCCCGTCCCGTTCTCCCCTCCTCGGGGGGCGCGTGGTATATGAGACAGAGAAACGCAGGTCGGGAAACTCCGCCAGGAGTTCCTTGCATAGCGTCGTCTTCCCGGCACCTGACGGGGCTGAGATGACCATGAGGAGTCCCTGTGTGTCTGTGTCTTTCATGCCGTCCGATTCATGGTTGCGGGCACAGCATGCCCCGCGCATTGCGTATCACTCGATATTCTGGACCTGTTCCCTCAGTTTGGCAAGTTCCGTCTTGATCTCTATGACGGTGCCGGATATGGCCAGGTCGTTGCTCTTGGAGCCGATCGTATTGATTTCCCGGTGCATCTCCTGCAGCAGAAAATCCATTTTCCTGCCGATCGCCTCATCGCTGTCCAGCATCGTGCCGAACTGTTTCACATGACTCTCAAGGCGGACGATCTCTTCGGTGATATCGCTCTTTTCCGCCATGATCGCCACTTCCTGGATCAGCCGTGACTCGTCGCATTCCATGCCGTTGGCCAGCTCCCGGATTCGTGTCGATAGCCTCTCTTGGTACTGCTTGATCACCTCCGGAACCCGTGCCTTTAATGTCTCGATACCGGTGGTGACCGTTTTGAGACGTGCGGTGAAATCGTCATAGAGGAGTCCGCCCTCGACCTCTTTCATCTGCTCGAGAGAATCGATGGAATGGTCCAGCGCTCTTTCCATGGTGTCCCACACCTCTTCGGGGTCAATCTCGAGCTCCGATGTATAGATCCCCCCCTTCAGCCTGACAAGGGTATTCAGGGTTATCTCATCCGTGAGATGGAATGATTCCTTCAGGCTGGTTAAGAGGGCGTAGTAGCTTTTGAGAAGGGGGATGTTTGCCTCCAACGTATCTGCGCCGCCCTCGCCGGGGTCCGAATCGATCCTGACATTCACTTCAACTCTCCCCCGGGCTACCCGTTCTCCCACCCTCTTTTTGATATTGATCTCCAGGGGGGCGAGAAAAGCGGGGAGCCGCACACTGCTTTCGAGGTTTCTGTGATTGAGGGATTTGATTTCGACGGTCAGAGTCTTTCCCCCAAAGGCGGATTCAGCCCTCCCGTAGCCGGTCATGCTTCGTATCATAGATTGTTCTCCTGGGTTGGACGGGACACCGGTGTGCCCCGTTCCTGACGTATGCGCATCATTGTATCCTCACATGATTTTTCGCCCTTTCCCGGGCCAGTTGTATCATGTATCTCTCTCGTATGTTGTTGAACATCGCGATGGTGTGTTCGTCCGCATAATCGGGGTAGGTCCATGCGAGCCTCCGGAAGGTATGATCCACGAAGATAAGGGTCAAATCGGCATATATGCCGTCCCGGATGTAGGGACGGTGTGTATAGGCCTTCCCCGTGGCAAGGATCAAATGGGCCGGCGACAGGTACCCCGGATCTATATTGACAAGACGGTTGCCATCCTGCATGAATGCTTCTTCCACCCTGTTCGTAGCCAGCTTGATGTCAGGGAGCGTGTCGGGGGGCACCATGGTTTCAAAAGTGACAAACCGCCTGACGAGATGGTCTCCCGATTCTTGTGCGTAGTAATCGGTATATGTAAAGGGTAAGAGGGCGCTTATGTAATCAATATCCCCCCATGTTTCTGACAGGATCTGTATCGCCCCGTGGAGCGTGCCCGTGCTCCCGGAGAAGATGCTGGATAGTATCTTTACCGGTTCAGGGGAGGTTGGCCTGCTCATAGTGCCTTCTTCAATTCATCCCGGTAGACCGGTGCCGTTCCCACCTTGCCGACCGCTATGCCGGCTGCGTGATTGGCTAGGACGGCGGCCTCCGTGAACGTCGCCCCGGCTGCAACACAGAGGGCAAAGACCCCAATTACCGTGTCACCGGCCCCTGTCACATCGAAAACCTCCCGCGCGACGGCCGGGATATGTGTGACGTCACCGTCCTTTTCGAAGAGCGTCATTCCTTCTTCGCCCATCGTTACCAGGAGGGCCTTGAAGCCGAAATTCCTGAGAAGCGCACCGCCGCCCTGTATGAGGTCGTCTCTGCTCTCGATCTCCCTGCCGAGGGCCCGCTCCGTCTCCTGAAGGTTCGGTGTCAGCAGATCGCACCCGCGATAGGGGGTAAAATCGCTCTGTTTGGGATCGATGCACAGGATGATGCCCCGCCTCGCAGTGATCTCTCGTATCTCTCGGACGAGGCGTTCCGAGAAGACTCCCTTGTTGTAATCCGAGATGATCACCGCTCCCAGGTCATCCTGTATGGATTGTATGTACGTTATGATCTTTTGAAGGCTGTCCTGGGCGGCCGGACTCTTGTCCTCCCTGTCAAATCTCACCACCTGCTGGCTGTGTGCAATGATCCTTGTCTTGACGATGGTAGGGCGTCCCTCTTCTATGATGACGCCCGCCGTGTCGATTTCCATCTTCTTTAAGGTGTCGACGAGCCACATGCCCATGGTGTCCGATCCGACAATGCCGGAGACGGCGACCTTTCCTCCCATGGAAAACACGTTGTTCAACACATTGGCGCATCCACCCAGAAGCAGGTTTTCAGAGGTGACATTCACCACTGGTACCGGGGCCTCCGGCGAGATGCGAGATACCTTCCCCCAGATGAACTGGTCGACCATGATATCTCCGACTACCAGCACCTTGGAGCGGTGAAAGCGGTCGATAATATCGAGAGCCCTCTTCTTGCTAATGATGCTTTTCACCATGCACAACCCTTCAACGCAACGCAGCAGGGTCACCGCTTCACTCCGGCCCTCATGCGGCTCTGTTTCCTGAACAGGCCAGCATGCTAGTATCATAGCGGTTTTTTGTCAATGCTTTTTCTCAAAATCCTTGACTAAATGGGCAAAAGGATATAGGTAGGACTGCCTTACGTTTTTTAATTGGTTTCTGTTCAAAAGGGGCCCTTTTCCGCAATCTCTGTGACAATCCCTTGATTTTTTGAACGTGCGAGGAATTGCTCGTTTTTGAATGAGAAACTAATCCGTGTCCGTTTCCGGAGAAGTGCCGTGGGAGCGGACATGCATGAAGGGATTATGGGATGGATGAAACGAGTGAACTGCTGAGAAAGCGCAAGGAGAAGATGCAATCCCTGCAGGATATGGGCATCGATCTGTACCCGAATGATGTGACGGTGACCGCGACCACCACCTCCCTGATCGACCGGTTCGGTGGCATGGACAACGATGAACTGGCGGGGATGGAGGAGACGTTTGCGCTGGCTGGCCGGTTGATGGCGGTTCGAAACTTCGGCAAGGCCGCGTTCATAAGTATTCAGGACAGGAGTGGAAGAATACAGGGATATATAGCGCGGGACAGGGTCGGCGAGGGCAGCTACGCTGTTTTCAAAAAATTCGATGTGGGGGATATCGTCTTTGTCTCGGGGGGTCTCCTGAAGACAAAGACCGGCGAGCTCACGGTCGATGCCGCTGAGATACGGCTTCTGTCAAAGGCGATGAGGCCCTTGCCCGAAAAATGGCACGGGCTCACCGATGTCGAGGCCCGGTACCGTCAGAGGCCTCTCGATCTCATCATGAATCCGGGGGTGAAAGAGGTCTTCTACACGCGGAGCCGGATCATACAGCTGATGCGCGCGTTCATGCAGGAGCGGGATTTCCTTGAAGTGGAGACGCCGATGATGCAGCCGATGGCCGGCGGAGCGGTGGCCCGTCCCTTCAAGACGTATCATAACGCCTTGGATATGAATCTCTACCTGCGCATTGCTCCGGAACTGTACCTGAAGCGCCTCATCGTCGGAGGGCTTGAACGGGTCTTTGAAATCAACCGGAATTTCAGGAATGAGGGGATATCGACCTCCCACAATCCCGAATTTACCATGATGGAGTTCTATCAGGCGTACGCCACGTACGAGGACCTGATGGTGTTGACGGAGGAGATGATCACCTCCATCGCCATGGAGATATTCGGCTCTCTCCGCTTTGCATATCAGGGTGCCGAGATCGACCTCACCCGTCCCTGGCAGCGCCTCACGGTGAAGGAGGCCATCCTGCAATACTCGGAGGCCGCACCCGACGTCCTGGAAGACAGGACAAAGGCCGTTCAGTACGCGCAAGCTTTGGGGCTGGCCGTTGAAGACGATGAGCCGCTGGGAAAGATCATCATGACAATCTTCGAGGCAGTGGCGGAGGCTAAGCTCATCCGGCCGACCTTTGTAACCAGCTATCCGGTAGAAGTTTCTCCTCTTTCAAGAAAAAGCGCTGCCGACAGCCGGTTTACCGATCGTTTTGAACTGTACATCTACGGCCGAGAACTGGCCAATGCCTTTTCGGAGCTCAATGATCCCGAAGACCAGAGAAACAGATTTGCGATGCAGCTGAAAGAACGTGAGGCGGGAGACGAGGAAGCGCATGAAATGGATGAAGACTACATCAGCGCCCTGGAATACGGTATGCCGCCGACGGCGGGTGAGGGGATCGGGATCGACCGGCTCGTCATGCTCTTTACCGACTCTCCATCCATCCGGGACGTGATCCTCTTTCCCCACATGAGGGCAAAGAGAGATGCACGGTGATCAGGAACCGTGCCCCGACGAACGGGATAACTTCTTCCTGGCTATTAGGTTCCCCGCGCTATGTCGTATGAATTTTTCATAGGCCTTCGCTATCTCAGGGCGAAACGGAAACAGACTTTTATATCGGTCAACACCTTTATCTCGGTGGCCGGTATTTTCCTCGGTGTTGCGGCCCTCATCATTGTCCTGGCCGTCATGAACGGGTTTGAGACGGAGCTGCGCGACAGGATCCTGGGGATCAATTCCCACATCGTCCTGATGCAATACGACGGGGGAATGAAGGATTATCACATAGTGATGGAGAAGCTCGAAACGATCGACGGCGTGGTGGCTTCCACCCCCTTTATATACGGCCAGGCGATGCTGAAAAACGAGGGGAGAGTCACCGGTGTGATCCTGCGCGGCATGTCGATCGAGACGTCTGCCGATGTCATCAACCTGGGAAAGATGAAGGAAGGGGATATCGCCTCTCTTTCGGGAGAGGAGGGCACGACAAAGCCGCCCGGCATCGTTATCGGAAAGGAACTGGCACAGAATCTGGGTGTTGTGCTCTCCGATACCGTGGAAATTCTGCTCCCCATGGGGATTCCCACTCCCATGGGAGTGATTCCCAAGATCAAGGAGTTCAGCGTAGTCGGTGTCTTTGAGTCGGGCTCATACGAGTATGATTCGACGCTGGTCTTCATGTCCCTCGAGAATTGTCAAAAATTTCTCAACATGAAGGACGAGGTTACCGGGATCGAGATCAAGGTGGCCGATATCTACGGGGCGGGAAAGATCGCGAAGACCATAGAGCAGGCGTTCGGGTACCCTTACTGGGCACGGAGCTGGATGGAGATGAACAAGAATCTTTTCTCGGCGCTCAAGCTGGAGAAGCGGGTCATGTTTATCATCCTCAGTCTGATTGTGCTGGTCGCCGCTTTCAATATCATCACCACACTGATTATGACGGTTATGGAAAAGGCCAGGGATATAGCCATACTGAAATCGATGGGCGCCACGGCGCGGAGCATCATGAAGGTGTTTATGATAGAGGGGATGGTGATCGGAGCGGTCGGCACAGCCCTCGGGTGCCTGATCGGGATTACCGTTGCGCTCAATCTGGAACAGGTAAGCCGATTTATAGAAAATCTCTTCGGGTTCAAGATCCTCCCGAAGGATGTCTATTACCTGAGCGAACTCCCCTCGCAGGTCGATTACGGGGATGTCGCCGCCATCGCCTGTGTGGCGATGCTTATCTGTTTTCTGGCCGCGATATATCCGTCATGGAGGGCCTCCAGGCTCGATCCGGCCGAGGCGCTGCGATATGAATAAGGGACGGGGGGTGTGATGATAGAGATCCGCCAGCTGACCAAGACCTTCGTCAAGGATGAAGCCCGGATAGAGGTACTCAAGGGGATAGACTGCAGGATCGAGCGGGGAGAATCTGTGGCGATCCTGGGGGCCTCCGGTACCGGTAAAACCACCCTCCTTCAGATACTCGGGGCGCTTGATCACCCCACCTCCGGTCGGGTCCTCTTTGACGGTGCGGATATCTTCGAATGGGACGAGCGTCGGCGCGCTGAGTTCAGAAATAAGAAAATAGGGTTTGTCTTCCAGTTCCATCACCTCCTTCCCGAGTTTACTGCCCTGGAGAATGCAGCCATGCCGGCACTGATAAACGGCACATCAAGACGAGATGCATACCGGAGAGCGGAGATTGTCTTGACGGAAGTGGGGCTTGGTGATAGGTTGACGCACAAACCGGGCGAGCTTTCCGGGGGCGAGCAACAGAGGGTCGCCACAGCGAGAGCCATCATGATGAATCCTGATGTCATCCTGGCCGACGAACCCACCGGAAATCTTGATGCGGAAACGGGGGGGAAGATACAAGGCCTGCTATTGGCTCTTGGCAAGGCGCAGAATACCACCCTTATCGTCGTTACCCACAACAGATTGCTTGCCGATGGGATGTCTCGGACCATCAACCTGAAGGATGGGAAGATCTATGATCTGTAAGTACAGAGGGTATCTTATTGTCCTGTTGCTCGCTGGTATTATCTCTCCCCTGAATGTCTTATCCGCTCCGCCTGCTCCTGACGGCACGGAGGGTGTCGAAAGGGTGGCGATTCTACCCTTCGCAGTATACGCCAAAGAAGGGGCCGTGTCACTGCAGCAGCAGATAACCATTCAGCTGTCAAGCGGCCTGGCAGAATCCGGATATATCGACATTGCCAATGAAGAGTCGTTCCGCGATTTGATCAAAGGGAAAAAGGCAGATGATCGGCTGGCCGTTCGTGTCGGTGAACAGACCGGAGCAGGGTTTGTCATTACGGGGAGCCTCACCAAGCTGGGCGACATGCTGAGCGCCGACGTCGGTGTGATAAACGTCAAAAGCGGATATCGTTCCCCTGTCGTTGCTCAGGGCCGGGATCTTGATCCCCTGGTATTGCGGCTGAAGAACGATATCCTGCTGAAGGTACTGACCGGTCAGAGGATAGCCGAGATACGGCTGACGGGAAACCTCAGGATCGAAAGCGATGCCATATACAATGTTCTGAAGAGCACAAAGGGAAAGCTTTTTTCCAGGGGAGATCTCTCCTCCGATATAAAATCCATCTACCAGATGGGTTACTTCAAGGACGTCACGGCGAAGGTAACCGATGGGCATGAGGGGAAAGTGATAGAGTTTACCCTGGTAGAGCTGCCTCTGGTAACGGGCGTGGATATCGAAGGGTATGACGACATCAGCAAGGGGGACCTAGAGGGGTTGCTGACGGTCAAGGAACGGCAGGTATTCAATCGCAACAAGGTACAATCGGATGTGGAGGCCATCAAAACGTTGTACCGGAATAAGGGTTACCTGAACGCCCAGGTCGCATACCGATTAGATGAGCAGCAAAAGGGTGTGCGGGTCGTATTCGACATACAAGAGAACAGAGAGCTGAACATAAAGGAAATCGCCTTCGAGGGGAACAGGGCGTATACGGATAAAGAACTGAAGGAGATAATGGAGACCTCGGAGTGGGGCATCTTCCATTTTATATCGAGCTCCGGCACATTCAATGAGGCCGAGTTAAGGCAGGATATCGACAGATTGAAGGTCTTTTATCTGAACAACGGGTATGTCAATGCCACGATCGGCGAACCGGAGATTACCCACGACAGGAAGTGGATATATGTCAAGATACCCGTGGCCGAGGGCAAACAATTCAGGGTGGGTGATGTGAAGATTACGGGGGATGCCCTCGATGTTCCGCGGTCCGAGTTGATGACGCGGCTTCAGATCACCCAGAAAGACTATTTCGACCGTGAGGCCATCATAAAGGATGTCGATATCCTGACGGAGGCCTGCAAGGAAGACGGCTATGCCTATGCCACGGTCGTTCCGCGGACCCTGTCCAGGGACGAGGAACAGAAGATCGACGTGACCTACAATATCGAGAAGGGGAATCTGGTATATATCAACAGGATCTCTATCACGGGGAACACCAAAACGAGGGACAAGGTCATACGCCGGGAACTTGCGACGGTGGAGGGGGACCTGTACGACGGCGGCAAGTTGAAGACGAGCTACATGCAGCTCAACAGGCTGAGATATTTTGAAGAGATCAATTTCCAGACGGAAAAAGGGCCCGAAGAGGGGCTGATGGATATCGATGTCCACGTCAGGGAAAAGCCCACCGGCATGCTCAGTGTCGGTGCCGGGTACAGCGCAGTGGACAGCATGGTGTTCATGACCGAGGTGTCGCAGCAGAATCTCTTCGGGAGAGGGCAGAGCCTGAGCCTCTCCGCCTACCTGGGGGGGACCAAGACGAGTTATGAGCTCTCCTTTGTAGAGCCCTGGCTGTTTGATATGCCCCTGTGGAGCAAGTTTGATCTGTGGGACATGAGCCGGGATTACGATGCCTACGACGTCGACACCCAGGGATTCGGAACGACCCTGGGATATCCTCTCTTCGAGTATGTGAAAGGCTATATCGGCTACCGGCTGACCACCGACACCGTCAAGGATATCGCAACAAACGCATCGAACTATATCAAGAGACAGGAGGGAACACTTACCTCGAGCGGGGTTACCCTGACGCTCATACGTGACACAAAAGATGACTATATCTTTCCCTCGAAGGGATCGAAGAACAATGTCTCCGTCGAGCACACGGGAACGATCTTCCAGGGTGACACCAGTTTCACGAAATACACGGCCGGCTCCAGCTGGTTCTTCCCCCTGCCGCTGGACAGCGTCTTCGGGGTCCGCGGGAGGATGGGATACATACAGGCGAACGAGGGGAAAGAGATCCCCGTCTATGAGCGGTTTTTACTGGGCGGGATGAATTCCCTCAGGGGCCTGCGGGATGTGGGGCCTGTCGATGAAGTGGGCGATCCCATCGGCGGTGAGACCATGCTGAATTTTACCGCGGAGGTTGTATTCCCCCTTCTCAAGGATGCCGGGATCAAGGGGGTCGTCTTCTTCGATACAGGCAATGCGTGGAACAGCGGATATCATCTGGACGACATGCGTGAAACGGCGGGAACGGGGGTGCGCTGGTATTCACCGATCGGTCCGCTGCGGCTGGAATGGGGGTACGTTCTTGACCAGAAGGCAGGTGAGGCTGCGAGCAGGTGGGAATTTACCATTGGTATGTTTATGTAGATATTCTTGAGAAGAGACGAATCCATGCATGACGACGGGAGGAGTTGTTTATGAGAAAGGTTATGAGTATTTTGGTGGTTATGTCGGTTGTATTGATGGGCATCCCCGCCGCGGCGGCGGACGAGATCGCCTTTGTCGACATGAAAAAGATTGTCCTGGAATCGGACGCCGGAAAGGCCGCGGGACATGAGCTGCAGAAGTTTGTCGAGGGGAAGAAGGCAGAGAGGCAGGAGATAGAAGGCAAGCTTCAGAAGATGCAGGCTGATCTGAAAAAACAGGCCCCCGTGTTGACGGAGAGCGCTTACAAGGAAAAGGAGCTCGACTATCAGCGGGAGTTCAGGGATTACAAGCGATTCATCGAGGATACCAACGCGGAGATGAGACTGAGGGATCAGGAGCTGTCCCGGAAGTTAGTGCCCGATATACTCAAGGTTGCGGAGGCCATCGGTAAGAAGGGGGGATATGCGTGCATCATGGACATAAACAGCGGTGGCTTTGTCTACTTTTCCAGGGAGAGGGATATCACGCAGAAGGTGATAGAGGCGTACAATAAGGCGTATAATAAAAAGTAGGCATATCCGAGATGACAGCCGGCAAAAAGCTCAGGGAGATCGCGGATCATGTGGGCGGCATAGTAGTGGGGGATCCCGATGTGCGCGTCAGTAATGTGCGCGGGATCGATGAGGCGGAAGAAGGGGATCTGACCTTCATAGCAAACCCCAAGTACAGAGACCGGCTCGAAGAAACCCGTGCGTCCGCAATCCTCGTTTCACCGGGGGTGGCGACCAGTCCCGGCAAGAACCTGATTGTCACCGACGATCCGTACAGTGCCATGGCCATGAGCCTTACCCTTTTGTGCCCCGATGAGTTTCCCCCGGCGGGGATCAGCACAGAGGCCTTTGTCGAACCCGATGCCCACATCGGAGAAGGTGTCACCCTGTACCCCGGGGTATACATCGGGCGGCGGGTGAGCATTGGAAAAGGGGCCCTGCTCTATCCGGGTGTCTGTGTCGGTGATGATGCGACCGTGGGGGAGGGATCCATACTGTACCCGAACGTTGTGGTGTACAAGAGGTGCAGGATCGGGAAACGGGTGATCCTTCACGCGGGGGTCATCGTAGGGGCGGACGGGTTCGGATTTGCGAAGCCGGGAGCCGATAACCGCAAGGTGCCGCAGGTGGGGATCGTGCAGATAGACGATGACGTCGAAGTCGGGGCGAATACCGCGATAGACCGGGGCACATTGGGGAAAACGTGGATACAAAAAGGAGTCAAGATCGATAACCTGGTGCAGATCGGCCACAATGTCGTCATCGGTGAAAACTCCATCATCGTCGCGCAGGTCGGAATTTCCGGCAGTACGAAACTGGGCAGGGGCGTGATACTGGGAGGGCAGGTCGGAATCGTCGGGCACATCACCATCGGAGACAACGTTATGGTCGGGGCCCAGTCGGGTGTCCATGAAAGTGTGCCCCCGAACCAGGTCGTATCCGGGTACCCCCACATGCAGCACCGCACGTGGCTCCGTGTCCAGGCGTGCACGGAGCGTCTGCCCGAGATGAGAAAGACGGTCAGCGCCCTCCTGAAAAGGGTGGAACAACTGGAAGCAGCGGTAACGGGCAAGAAAAATAAGAAGGGTATTGACAAGGATTCATGAACGGTATGGGCATTCACCCAACGGCGATCATATCGTCCGAGGCTACTATCGAAGAGGGCGTTGCAATAGGACCGTACAGCATTATCGGCCCGGATGTGCGGATAGGCAGGGGGACTGTTGTCGGTCCGCATACGGTGATAGAGGGGCCCACACGGATCGGCACCGGCTGCAGGATATTTCAGTTCGCATCCATCGGTGCCCCTCCCCAGGACCTGAAGTTCGGAGGGGAGCGGTGCGAGGTCATCATCGGCAACAACAATACGATACGGGAGTTTGTCACGATACACAGGGCGACGGCTGCCGATATCGCGATGACCTGCATCGGAGACAACAACCTCCTGATGGCGTATTGCCACGTGGCCCACAATTGTAAACTGGGAAACCACGTCGTCATGGCAAATGCCGCGAACCTGGCCGGACATATTCATGTCGAAGACTATGCCTTCATAGGAGGCCTGTCGGGTATTCACCAGTTTACCCGCATAGGGTGCCATGCGATGGTCAGCGGGGCCTCTGCGGTAACCCAGGATGTGCTTCCCTATGTCACTGTTGCGGGGAATCACGCACGGCCGTACGGCCTCAATCTGGTCGGTCTGAAGCGGCGAGGATTTTCGGAAGAGGCCATCAGTTCTCTGAAAAAGGCGTACCGGATCCTTTTCAGATCGTCGCTGCGCCTTTCGGTTGCGCTGGAGAAAATACGCGAGGCGATCAAGGATTCACCCGAGGTGGATCACTTGGTCGCATTCATAGAAAAATCCGAAAGGGGAATCTGCCGGTAACCTGTGTGCGAGCCCGCCACCCGGATATCCCTCCGGCAGGGGATGCGGCAGTTGTGAATCTCCGCTGTAAAAATCGTCAAGAGGGCGAGGGTAAAGGGACAGCCTAACAGGGTTCACATCACCGGGTTCGACCAGGCTCCTGCCATTGCAGGCCTCAAGGCGTTGATAATTCCGATGGGACTTCGGTGTGAGGTTTCTGTGCATTTTGTTGTTCCGTCTGCGCGGTAGCGGAACCATGGGTTTTTTACAAGTCCATCAGTGGCGAGCAGGAGATGGTGCGACTCAGCAAAATTGCTGCCCGGACATTGCATGACGACAGGAAACTGGCGCGGTTTCTTCCGCTCCTTCTGGCCTCCCTCCTGTATCGCTCCGGTGTAACCCTCCGTAATGTTTTATACGATACGGGCATATTCCGCGTGTTGAGGATGCCCTGCCCGGTTATCAGTGTGGGGAATATCGTGGTCGGCGGCACCGGAAAGACCCCCACGGTCATCATGCTGGCCGACATGTTGAACGACCGCGGGTGGAAGCCTGCCGTGCTGAGCAGGGGGTATGGGGGAAGAAGGAAGCGGGAAAGCGATGCGGCCGTGGTATCGGACGGCCGTAAGGTACTGATGGACCCGGAAGAGGCGGGTGACGAGCCTGTCCTGATCGCACAGAGATTGCCGGGTATCCCCGTCATTATCGCGGGTGACAGATCCCGGGCGGGCAGGCTTGCCGTTGAGCGGTTCGGCTCGGACGTCCTGATACTTGATGACGGGTTCCAGCACCGCCGTCTGGCCCGGGATATCGATATCGTCCTGCTGGACGGGGAGCGCCCGTTCGGGAACGGTTTTCTGCTGCCGCGGGGCGGGATGCGTGAGCCGCACGGGGCCCTGCGCAGGGCCGACGCGTTGATCCTGACATCAGGAGGGGGAACGGGTAATGTCCCTCTCGAAGAGATCCCCCACATCCCTGTTTTTGAAGGCCGGCGGAGATCGGTGGATTTTGTGAAAGGCCGGGAGAACGAGACCCGACCGCTGGCCGATCTCATGGGGAAGAGGGTTTGCGCATTTTCCGGCATAGCGAATCCCGACGGTTTTCGGAGGATGCTGGAGTCCCTGTGCGTCGATATTGCTTCGTTTCTTCCGTTCCCCGATCATCACGTATACACGGCAGGGGATGTGGAGAATATCAAGAAAGTGTGTCGTGATTCCGGTGCTCATCTGATGGTGACGACGGAGAAGGACGGCATCAAATTGGCCTGCTTCCCCGATTTCTTCGGGGATGTGTGCCGGCTGAGGATTACAATGGAGATTGTTTCCTCCGGGCCGGCATTTGAGGAATATGTTGTCACGCGGTTGAAGAGATGAAGCACGAGACACTGGCAACACGAACGATTCTGATTATGTTCAGGGCGATCCCGTCGGGCCTCCGGAAGATGCTGTTCAAGGCGGTTGCGATCCTGTTCTACCACATCTCCGAGAAGAACAGGCTCATCGTTCTCCACAATCTTGCCCGTGCATTTCCGGACAAGGGGATGGCGGAATTGAAACGGATTGCCAGGGATTGTTACAGAAGCCTGGGGATCGTCGTTGCGGAGTTTTTTGATATCTCCTCCATAACGCGGGACAACCTCTCCGATTGGGTTGAGTTCGAGGGTATGGAACACTATGAAAAGGCCCACGCCCGGAAGGAGGGGATCTTATTCTTTACCGGCCATTTCGGAAACTGGGAATTGCTCCCGGCGGCCTGGGCCGTCCTCTACGGGCCGATCAGTATCGTCTATCGGGAGATGGACAATCCACTCATCAGGGAGATCGTTGACCGGGTACGAAGTCATTCGGGCACCCGGTTGATTTCCAAGGAGAGGGGTGCCCTGAAGCTGGTGAGGGCACTCAGTCGAAACGAGATCGTCGGCATCCTGATTGATCAGAACGTGGCATGGCAGGAGGGAGTCTTCGTTGATTTCTTCGGCCGGTCGGCGGCGACGACCACCGGGCTGGCCGCCATCGCGCTTCGTACGGGCGCTCCCGTCCTGCCCGGTTTTACGTACCGGATGAAGGATGGAAGGTACCGCTTTGTTATCGGGGAGGAGGTTGAGATCACCAGGACCGGTGACTACGACAGGGATGTTTCTGAGAACACGCAGAGACTCACCCATATCGTCGAAGGGATGATACGGCAGCACCCCGAACAGTGGTTCTGGCTCCACCAGAGATGGAAGACCAAGCAATCGCAGGTTGTTGAAAGACCAAGGGAACAGGTCTCACGAGGATGACGGACACCCGGCTCAAGGTGAGAAAATCGAAGAATATCGTCCCTGAGGAGATTGAAAAGATCTTGGTCAGAGGGACCAATTGGATCGGCGACGTGATTATGAGTCTTCCGGCAGTGTCATCCGTCAGAAGGACTTTCCCCCGCGCGCGGATTGCCGTGCTGGCGAAACCGTGGGTGGCGGATCTCTACCGGGCCTGCCCCGATGTCGATGATGTCATCGTCTTCCAGAGTCCCGGAGTGCACGGTGGGCTGGGAGGGAAGATACGTCTCGCCGGTCAGTTGCGGGAGGAAGGATTCGATCTTGCCCTCCTCCTTCAAAATGCCATAGAAGCCGCCCTGATCGCATGGCGTGCGCATATTCCTCTCAGGGCAGGGTACGATTCCGATTGCCGAGGACCGCTTCTGACGCATTCGGTTCACCGGACCCGGGCGATACGGAGGGTCCACCAGATCAACTACTACCTGGAGATGGTCAGGGCCCTGGGATTCACGGCTGAGGGAAACGGTATCCACATAACCGTCGATGACGGCGCCAGGGCGGCCGCGGAAAGGATTCTTGGCGGATACGGTATACAGGGGAACGATATACTGATCGGTATCGCACCGGGGGCCACCTATGGTCCCGCCAAGATGTGGTTTCCGGAGCGGTTTGCCGCTGTAGCGGACCGTCTCGCGGACGAGTTTTCGACGAGGGTCGTCCTCTTCGGGAGCGGCGGGGACCGGGAACAGACGGAGCGTGTCCGGCGCCATGCGACACATGCCCTGATCAATCTGGCGGGAGAGACGACCCTCAGGGAGGCGATGGCGCTGATTACCCGGTGCGCGCTCTTTATATCGAACGATTCGGGTCTCATGCACCTCGCCGGTGCCCTCGGTGTTCCGCTGGTCGCCATATTCGGATCAACGAATCCCGCGACAACCTCGCCGCCGGGTGACAGAAGCCGTATCATCCACAAGGATATTCCCTGCAGCCCCTGCCTGAAGAAAGAATGTCCGGCCGATTTCGCGTGCATGGATCTGATACAGGTGAATGAGGTGTATGATGCTGCCAGGAGATTGCTGGTCCCTGAAGATGGATCGGGGCAGAGGGGAACGGGATGAGCAGAAAAGACGGAGCGGTGTTCCTCGACAGGGACGGCACCATCAATGAGGAGGTCGGCTACCTCGACAGCCTGAAAAAGTTGCAGATATTTCCCGCGGCGTTTGAAGCGGTGCGGATGCTCAATGAATCGGGAATGAGAGTGGTGGTGGTCACCAACCAGTCGGGGGTGGCGAGGGGGCTGTTCGACGAGGCCTTCGTACAGCGGGTCCACCAACAGGTGCTGAAACGGTTTCGGGAACAAGGCGCCGTCATCGACCGCTTCTATTACTGTCCTCACCATCCGACGGAGGGGATCGGCAGGTACCGGCTGGCATGCGGATGCAGAAAGCCGGAGCCCGGGATGCTGCTTCGGGCCTCTCAGGAGCTTGGTATCGACCTGTCTGCTTCCTATGTGGTGGGCGATACGGCGAGGGATATCGAACTGGCGCACCGGTGCGGTTCCACGGGGATACTGGTGCGAACGGGTTATGGAATGGGCGAAGCGTCGTCCGGGGTGAACCCGGCCTATGTCGCGGACGACATCCTGGATGCGGCCCGTTGGATACTGGAGGGGCGGGGCAGGTGAATATCCTCATTGTCAAGCTCAGCGCCATCGGCGATGTGGTACACACCCTGCCGTCGCTCGCGGCCCTCAGGAAGCGGCATCCCGATGCCCATATCACCTGGGTGATCGAGGAGGATGCCGCAGATATCATCGAAGGACACCCCTGTCTCGATCGGGCCATTGTGTCACGCAGAAAACGCTGGATCGGGAATCTGCGGAGACTGTACGATGTGAGGAAGACGATCGGGGAGATACGTTCATTTTTTACAACCCTCAGGGACAGGGAATATGATCTTGTGATCGATTTCCACGGGCTGTTGAAGAGCGCCATCCTTGTGTTTCTGAGCGGGGGGAAGCGCAGGATCGGGTATGACAGCATGCAGGAGCTGTCCGGGCTGTTCCTGAATGAAAAAGTCCATGAGGATATGGACAAACATGCCGTGGACCGCTATCTGGACATTGTGCGCCACCTCGGATCGGATACGGACAGACCGGAGTTCCATATCCATGTCGAGGAGGAAAACCGCAGGCGCGTTGAACAGCTCCTGGAGAAGAATGGTATCAATCCGAACGATCGGTTCATTGCAATCAATCCGGTGGCCCTCTGGGACACAAAGATGTGGGAGGACCGGAAGTTTGCGGCGGTGTGTGACCGGATCGCGGGAGAGCTTGGTCTGGCAGTGGTCTTTACCGGTGCCCGCGGCGGGGAGACGGTGCGGCGTATCCGGGAACTGATGCGCCTCCCCTCGGCGGATCTGACGGGGAGTACCACCCTCAGGGACCTGGCGTATCTGTATGCACTGTCGACCCTTGTCGTCACGACCGATACCGGTCCGATGCATGTGGCGGCCGCCGTGGGGACGCCGACGGTGGCCCTGTTCGGACCGACGGACCCCGCGCGGACGGGGCCGTACGGAGAGGGGCACACCGTTGTCCGCACGGACCTGCCGTGCAGTCCCTGTTTTCTGAAGAGGTGCGAGACGAGGCGATGTATGGAGGCGATTTCCGTGGAAGAGGTGTTTCGGGCGGTGCAAAAAAAGACAGGAGAGGCTCTATGACAAAATTCGGGACATTTTTAAGGGACTCGTTCGTAGCATTAACCGTTTTGACAGTTCTGATCACGGCTGGCAGGGTCGATGCTGAAACTGGTCAGCCATGGCCCGCAGTATCGGAATCAGGGGTTATGATGGGATATGGGTATACCAGAGTTGCGGAGGGGAGATACAAGCCATTCCTTATGATATGGCATGTCGGCTTTAATCTGAAGGAATTTCCGTCAGAGCGATCGGACGGTCGGAAAGATACCCTTTCCTGGTATCTGGAACCGCAGATAAATCCGGCATTCTCTCCCCGAGTAGATGCGGAATTCGGTGTCGGCGTCGGGATCAAGTATATGCACCATATAACGGATAGATTGTCAGCCTATGCCATGGCGTCTGTCGGGCCGCACTGGATAACCTTACAGACGAGCGACCAGGCCGACGGTTTTATTTTTTCTGATACGTTGGGTGTGGGGCTGTCGATCTTTGTGACGGACAACTCCGCGCTGAACCTGGAGTTCCGGGCACGGCACCTCTCCAATGCCGAGTTGGCACAGCCCAATGTGGGCATCGATTCCCTTTTCGGTGCGGTCGGCTACTCCGTATTTTTTTAGGGTCCGGTTTACAAGGCACACGGCGGGTGATATAGAGGCCGTGTGACTGTAGACGGGCGGGAGGATCAGGCAATGAAGATACAGAAGGACCTGTTGGATATCCTGGCATGCCCGCAATGCAAGGGGGAAATCCGTTTGAATGAAGAAGAGACGGGGCTTATCTGTGATACGTGCAAGCTGTTCTATGAGATCAGGGATGGGATCCCCGTTATGCTCATAGAGGAGGCAACGCCCCTGGAGTAACCTTTTGGTCTGCTCGACGTGGAATCGAGTTACTGACCGCCGGATAGAGGGGAGGACGGACGTTTTGCTTTGTGCGGCTATTCGCCCATGAAGCAGGGATGAGGCATGAAAGAATTCAAACGTATCTTACGGCTGTCAAAGCCGCACATCCCGAAGTTTCTCCTGGCGATGGTGTGCATGCTTGCCGTGGGGGTTACAACCTCCGCGCTTGCCTTTCTCGTCAAGCCGGCCCTGGACGGGATCTTCCTGGCAAAGGATGTGGCCAAGCTGAAGTGGATACCGGTCATAATCATCGCCATGTATTTCATCAAGGGGGTCTGTAGCTACGGCCAGACGATCCTGATGAACTTCATCGGTCAGCGGGTGGTGACCGATCTGAGAAGCGATCTCTATAACCACATCCAGAAACAGTCCCTCTCCTTTTTCAACAGGAACCCGACGGGAATACTGATGTCGCGCATCACGAACGACGTCAACCTTATCCAGGGGGCGGTTTCGGAGGCCGTGTCGAGTCTCTTCAAGGACTCCTTCACGCTGGTCGGTCTCATCTTCGTCATATTCTACCGGGACTGGAAGCTGGCGATTATCGCCGCGTTCGTTTTCCCTCTGACCATCTATCCCATCGCCAAGTTCGGTGAAAAGATGAGAAAGATAGCCACCGGCACCCAGGTTACCATGGGGAGCCTCACCAGCATGCTCCAGGAGACCATATCGGGGACACGGATCGTCAAGGCCTTCGGGATGGAGGCGTATGAAGGGAGGAGATTCTCCAAGGAGAACGAAGACCTCTTCAGGCTGTTCATGAAATCGGTATCCATCCGGGCCATCTCATCCCCCTTCATGGAATTTCTCGGCGGTCTCGGGATCGCAGCGATTGTCTTTTATGGAGGGTATCAGGTGGTACAGGGGACCTCCACGCCGGGGACCTTTTTCTCCTTCCTGACCGCCCTGATCATGCTCTACGAGCCGGTCAAGAGGCTCACGAACGTCAACAACACCTTTCAGCAGGGAATATCGGCAGCCACCAGGGTCTTCGATATCATGGACAGGACGCCGGGGATACGGAACAGAGAAGGCGCGATCGAGCTGCCCCGAATCTCGCAGGGGATCGAAATCAAGGATGTCACCTTCAGCTATGGCGATGAGCCGGTCCTCAGGAATATCAATCTTGCCGTCAAGGCCGGCGAGGTGGTAGCCTTCGTCGGGATGAGCGGCGGGGGGAAGACGACCCTGGTCAATCTGATCCCGCGATTCTACGATGTGACCGAAGGGCGGATCCTGATCGACGGCCACGACATCCGGGATGTCACCATCGAATCGCTCCGGGGACAGATCGGGATCGTTACCCAGCAGACGATCCTCTTCAATGACACGGTCAGGAATAATATCGCCTACGGGGATATTCAGAAGAGCGAGGAGGAGATCGTCAGGGCGGCACAGTCGGCCAACGCGTACCACTTTATTCAGAACCTGCCGAAGGGTTTCGAGACGGTCATCGGAGAACAGGGGGCGCGCCTCTCCGGGGGTGAAAAACAACGCCTCTCCATAGCAAGGGCACTCCTGAAGGATGCCCCCATCCTGATCCTCGACGAGGCCACATCGTCACTCGATACGGAATCGGAGATGGAGGTGCAGGGGGCACTCGAAAATCTCATGAAGGGGAGAACCACCCTGGTGATCGCACACCGGCTCTCGACGATAAGTCACGCCGATCGGATCATCGTCCTCGTTGGTGGACAAATTGTCGAAGAGGGGACCCATGACACCCTTCTCGCGAAGAAGGGCGAGTACTTCAAATTATACAACATGCAATTCAAAGATAATGACAATACCCTGTAATGCCGAAACCAAGATCCCTGTCGACATCGATTAAACAGATTACCGATACCCTGTACCTGATAACCCTCCCCATGCCCTTTCGTCTCCGGCCGGTCAATGTTGCCGTTCTCGTGCATAAGAAGGGCGTGGTCCTGTTCGACACGGGAATGAACATGGGGGGTGCTTTCTCGAATCTTGAAGGATCCCTGGCGGAGATCGGCAGGTCGGTTCAGGATATAGATCATATCTTCATTACACACTATCACGCCGATCACTGCGGCCTCGCCGGGAGGATCAAGGAGATATCCGGAGCGGTTATCCACATGTCCGAGATCGGCAGGCAGATCCTTCATGACAATCGGGATCAGGAGCGGGTTGGCGATGTGGTTAAAAAATTCTATACGGAACAGGGAATCGCGGACGAAACGGTGGATGCCTATCTGATTTTCCTCCGGTACTTCAGAAGGGCGACCCTACCGTTCGAGGCAGATGAATGCCTCGAGTTTTCAAGGGAATACGAAATCGGCGGTACGGTTTTCGAGGTTGTGCCGAGCCCCGGACATGCCCGTGACCATGTCTGTTACTTTTTCCGGAACGCGGGTATCCTCATCTCCGGTGATCATCTGTTGCCTGAAAACACATTCAATCTCCGGCCGGATCTGTTCTGCCCTGCATTTCGTCCCGCGCGGGCCATGCTCGATTCGTTGAATCACATTGAAGATCTTCCGGTGGCACGTGTTCTGCCGGCACACGGTGCCCCCTTTGCAGACTTGAGACCGATCATAGAGGACGTGAGAAGGTGCCATGGAGAACGAAGGAATTTGATCCATGCTTCCCTCAGCAAAGGGCCCAAAACGGCGTTTCGGATTTCCGAGGAGATCTTCGGGATGGATCTTCCCGGCTTCGACGGGTTTCTCGCGTTGAACGAGACGTATGCGCACCTCGTGGAGCTGAGGCATGACGGGAGAGCCAGGGAATCCAGGAGAAACGGACAGATTGTATACGGGATCGATTGATCTATCATGTGTAGAATTGATGAAGTGCGCCACTATGTATGAAATCGGCGGAATCGTGACTCTGGCAGTTGTGCCTCGATGATGGATATGCGATTATGATCGGCAAGACCATAGAATGATACGAAAAGGCGATACAAGATTCGAGGATTCATCACGAATCCTTATCATACAGCTGGGTGATATCGGCGATATCGTGTGGGCCACCCCCACGTTTCGGGCCGTCGGAGAGACATGCCCCCAGGCGGAGATATCGCTTCTCCTGAGGGAAGGATTGGGCTCGCTTGTGAAAGCGGATCCGCATATCCACAGAATCTTTGAAATCCCGAGACGCGAAGAAAGATTCTGGCAGAGAGCGAAACGGCAGTGTTCCCTTATCAGAAGCTTGCGCAGGGAGCGGTTTGATCTGGTCGTCGACCTGCGTCTGGATGATCGGGGCGCTTTTATGGCGCTGCTGACGGGGGCTCCCCAAAGGGTTTCTCTGATCGATCGCACGGCGGTGTGGCGGAACCGTCTTTTTACGCACCTCGTTGACCCCCCGCCTGCTGCTCAGAGAATCTATGGGGCGGCGGAGCAGTCGCTCCAGATTGTCAGGGCATGTGGTGTAGAGACCGGAGATCATCGGCCGAAGCTGTGGGTTGATGATGAGACAGCGGTGACCGTAAGATATCTGCTTGACCGGGAAGGGATATCGACGATGGAGCGATGGATCTCGATCAATCCCTTTGCCCGATGGCCTTACAAGGAGTGGGATGACGAAAAGTGGATACGTCTCGTCGACTGGCTCTGGGAAGAGCATACATTCGCCGTGGTGATTGTAGGGTCTTCGGAAGAGCGGGAGCGGGCTGCGTATATTAAAGAAAAGAGCCGGGGCACGGCCTTCAATCTTGCCGGGAGAACTACCCTGGGGGAACTGGTCGGGGTGCTCAGTGCAAGCAGTCTCCACATCGGGGTGGACAGCGCGGCCCCGCACATTGCCGCGGCGGTGGACACCCCCACGATAACCATCTACGGCCCTACCGACTGGTTTGACTGGGCGCCCCGGGGGGCGGACCATGCCGTTATTACCCCTGATCGCGAGTGCGCCCCCTGCCACCAGAAGGGGTGTGACGGGAGCGGCAGGAGTGCATGTCTCGAAGAACTGGCGGTCGAGACAGTCAGAAAAGTGATACAAGAATACCTGGCCGGAGGCATCATGCGAATACACCAAGGGGCGCATAACGGATGAGGAAGATCTTGATCGGCATACCGGTATTGGACAATATAGAGATCACCAGGGCGTGCCTGCAGCACCTGTACGGCAATACCAGGGTTGACCGGCTGGATTTGGGAGTTTCCGTCCTGATCGTCGATAACGGGTCGAGATCTCATGTAGAGAATATTTTCCGAGGAGAGTTTCAGGGACCGGCATTCGCCACCTATTATCTGCGAAATGCGGAGAACCGGGGCGTGGCCGCCGCGTGGAACCAGATTCTCAGGTTTGCCCCGGAGCAGATATCCGGCCGTTCCTTTTATTATGATTACTACGTTATTGCGAATAACGATGCACTGTTCGGTGATGACTGGCTGCAGCCGCTGGTGGAGGCGATGGAGGCCGACGCGAGGATCGGCTGGATCTCCGCCATGGAAAACGGCTCTGCCGTGTTGGATGAACTGGTGGAGGCCCATGCGCGGTCAAAGGATTATCGTGTGGATCCCCAGGAACCCTACACGACGGAGGTCATTGATGAGAGCCTGGTGCGGATCTATGAAAAGTGGGGAGGGCACGCGTCATTCTGCCGGCTCGTCCGGGACAAGGGGCTCCCTTACTTTATTCCCTTCCGGCAGGAGGGACGCTCGGCCGTCTGCTTCATGGTACGTCCCGCGATGATTGAGCAGATCGGTTTCTTCGACGAGGACTATGCGCCGATCGGCCTCGCGGAGGACTTGGAATATTTTCTGCGAATGGAGCGGATCCTGGTGCCCGCGTCGCTGACCGGTGAGATCTATCCCGAGGATGCCAAGTGGAAGAGCGGGTTCTGCGGCAGGAGCGTGGTGCACCACAACTGGTGCAGCACCCGCCAGGGCCCCCATTTTGACGGCCGGAAGTGGGACAGGATGCGGGAGAAGCACTGGAAGGCCAAGTTCGGGAAATCCCGGAAGTACTACACGAAGCTTTTGCCGTAGAGCAATCCCGGCTGAAGGATGATATGAAAAAGATTGCGCTTGCCATGGAACAATTCAGCCGCTATGCAGGGGGGGCGGAATCGTACGCTGTTGCTCTGGCCACCACCCTGGCAGCGCGGGGATGGGAGGTGCATCTCTTCGGAGAGGCTTGGGACGGCGAGCCCGAAGCGGCGATCTTTCACCGGATCTCCATCCCGCGGTTTCTCCCCGTATGGCTGAAGATCGCACTCTTCGCCCTGAAGCATGAAAAGGCGGTGCGGAATCGGGGATTTGATGTGATCGTGGGGTTCGGCAACACGGTCTATATGAACGTGTATCAGAGCCATGGGGGAGTCCACAGGCTCTCCACGGAGCGGAAGGCGTATTCGGAGCGCCGTGCCGTGAGGAGGATGATCAAACGGATGATGATCCTGCTGTCGCCCAAACAGTGGATGAGGGCCTGGATCGAATCGGCCCCCTTCCGCCTCGATCCGGCGCCGGAGATCGTGGCGATCTCCGACATGATAAAGGATGATATGGAATCCTCTTTCCGGGTGGACGGGAGGCGGATCCACGTGGTGTATAACGGGGTGGATACCTCCCGATACAATACGGGCATGCGGGATACGCTGCGGGGGGTTGTGCGGAAACAAATCGGTGTGGGAGAAGACGAGGTAGTGTTCCTCTTTATCTCGTATGACCTGAAAAAGAAGGGAATAGAACCGCTCGTCGAGGCGGCATCCCAGCTCAAACGCTGGGGGCATGACCGTTTCCGGGTCGTCATTGTCGGCGGTGAGCCCTCCGGATTCCTCGCGCGGCGGATCAGGCGTCTCCACCTCGAAGATACGGTCCTCTTCACGGGGCCGGTCCGCTCCACGGATCCGTATTACGCGGACAGCGATGTATTTGTGCTGCCGACCTATTATGATGCCTGCTCCCTGGTGGTGATCGAGGCGATGGCATGCGGCCTCCCGCCGATTACAACGACGGCCAACGGGGCCGCCGGGATCATCACCGACGGGCGGGACGGCTTCGTGATCGCGCACCCCCCTGAATCACCGGATCTGGCGGAAACGATGCAGGTGTTTTTTGACGAAGAGAAACGGCGGCAGATGTCTCATGAGGCGGCACGAGCGGCACACCGCTATTCGTTGCGGAAGAATCATGAGGAGATGATCAGGATTTTTGATGATGTTGCGGCATCCAAACCCCGGTGAGCCGGAATGGAAAAGGGAATGAATATACTCGGAATATCGGCATTTTATCATGACAGCGCGGCGTGTCTCGTGCGAGACGGTGAGATCGTGGCTGCGGCCCAGGAGGAACGTTTTACGCGCAAGAAGCACGACTTCGCCTTTCCGCACAACGCCATATCGTACTGCCTGCAGGAAGGGGATGTGCAAGGTAGTGATCTTGACCTTGTAGCCTTCTATGACAAGCCCTTTATCAAATTTGAGCGGATCCTCCAGACCTATCTCGCCTATGCCCCCGTCGGGATCAGGTCGTTTATCAAGGCGATTCCGCTGTGGGTAAAACAGAAGCTGTGGATGAAGGAATTCATCAGGAAGGAACTGCATTTTGAGGGAACCATTATCTTCCCCGAACACCACGAATCTCACGCGGCAAGTGCTTTTTTCCCCTCTCCCTTTCAGGATGCCGCTTTTCTGACGATCGACGGGGTCGGTGAATGGACGACCACGAGCTATGGCATTGGGAAAGACAACACGGTAGAAATCCTGTCCGAGATTCACTTTCCCCACTCTCTCGGCCTCCTCTATTCCGCCTTCACCTACTACACCGGCTTCAAGGTCAATTCAGGAGAATACAAGGTCATGGGGCTGGCGCCTTACGGGGAGCCGAAATACACGGACCTGATTCTCTCGGAGCTGATGGATCTGAAAGAGGACGGCTCCTTCAGGCTGAAGATGAAGTATTTCGATTACTGTGCCGGCCTGACGATGACCGGCAGGAAATTTGAAAACCTGTTCGGCGGTCCTCCCCGCAAGCCGGAGTCGCCACTGACCCAGCGGGACATGGACCTGGCGCGTTCGGTGCAGGATGTCACTGAAGAGGTGATGCTCCGGATGGCCAGGCATATACACAGGGAGACCGGCCGGAAGAATCTGTGCCTTGCGGGAGGGGTGGCCCTGAATTGCGTCGGAAACGGCAGGATCCTCCGCGAGGGACCCTTCGAAAACATATGGATACAGCCGGCAGCCGGTGATGCCGGCGGCGCCCTGGGAGCCGCCCTCTTCGCCTGGCACCAGTACCTGGAGAATCCGCGACAGGCTGACGGGCGCAGCGGCATACAGAAGGCGTCATACCTGGGACCGGAATTTAAAGATGATCATATTGCGGAATACCTGAAGAAGGAATCCATTCCCTATACGGAACTGTCCGTTGAAGCCATTCCCGAAACGATAGCGGACCTGATAGCCCGGGAAAAGGTGATCGGCTGGTTTCAGGGACGGATGGAATTCGGCCCCCGCGCCCTGGGCAGCCGTTCGATTATCGGAGACGCGCGCTCCCGGAAGATGCAGGAGATCATGAACCTGAAGATAAAGTTCCGCGAGAGTTTCCGTCCTTTTGCCCCCTCTGTTCTCAGGGAGAGGGTCTCCGACTTCTTTGAAATGGACACGGAGAGTCCGTATATGCTATTAGTAGCCCCGGTAAAGGGAGAGATCTGCCGGGAGATGTCTCCGGAGGAGCAAAAGCTCTTCGGACTCGACAAGCTCCACGTCGCCCGCTCCGTCATCCCCGCCGTCACGCATGTCGATTACTCGGCCCGCGTGCAGACGGTCAGCATGGAGGACAACCCTTTATACTATCAACTGATCGCAAAATTTGACGAGAAGTATCGGTGCCCGGTCATCATCAACACCTCATTCAATGTCAGGGGTGAGCCGATCGTGTGCACCCCTGAAGACGCCTATCTTTGCTTCATGCGGACGAACATGGATTACCTGGTGATGGGGAGGTATCTGATAGAAAAAGACAGGCAGAAGCCGCTGGAGCATGACATAGACTGGCAGAAGAAATTCGAGCTGGATTAGGTGAAGCGCCATGATTATTGAGGAAATACGGGCTCTCAGACAGGAGAAATCCGATCTCCGCAAGTTCGGGATCACCATGGGGGTCGCGCTGATGCTGCTGGGGGGAGTATTGTGGTGGCGTGCCATTGATTGGTACGGCTATCTCTTCATCGGCGCCGGTGTATTCATTCTGCTGGGTCTCGCTATTCCAATCACCTTGAAGACGGTTCACACAGCGTGGATGGCCTTTGCCTTTGTGCTGGGATGGGTCATGACGAGGGTGATCCTGACCGTTCTTTTTTACCTGGTGGTCACCCCTACCGGATGGCTGGGAAAGATATTCGGGGAACGATTCCTTGACGTCAAAATAGATCCGGGTGCGAACAGCTACTGGATTCGCAGGGAAAGACCACACGGCAGCAAGTCGGATTACGAAAAACAATTTTAACGGACACTATCAGTTGAGGAAAAATGGAATGAGTAAATTGTCAATCATTATGGAGTTCTGGGATTTTTTAAGGGTGCGCAAGAAGTGGTGGCTGGCGCCGGTCATCATCTTCCTCCTGTTCATCGGGGCGATGCTCATCCTGGCGGAGGGATCGGCGGTCGCGCCGTTCATATATACGTTGTTCTAAAGCAGGTCCGGCGCAGTGTTGTACAGGAAAAAGGGTGTCCGTGTGAAAAAAAAGATCACATCTTTCTTCGTCAATGGCATGCTGATGGTCCTCTCCCTTGGCGCCGCAGTGTTGCTTGTCGAGGTTGCGCTTCCCTTTTGTAACATTCGTACCATCGAAGAGGCGGTCTATCAGGCACGGCGACCGGTGGTGCAGACCATATACGGCGAATACCACCCGCAGCTTCTCTGTACGTTGCAGAAGAACCTGCGAAACGTACGATTATCCTATCCGGGGCAACTGGACTATACGGTTGATACCAATCGACAGGGGTTCCGGGGGCCTGACTGGGACCTGTCTCCCGAGAGAAAAAACATTGTTGTTCTCGGCGACTCATTTGCCTTTGGGTGGGGCGTTCAGTGGGAAGAAACCATGGGACAGCTCCTCGAAAGGGAGCTGCAAAAATCCGACCCTTCGTATCAGGTGGTAAATCTGGCTATCCCCGGCTGGGATATCGATCTGATCATTCAGAGCCTCGAATTGTACCAAGATGTATTACACCCTGTTGCCTTGGTATATCTTTTTTGCCCGAACGATCTCTCCGGCACCATCAGAAGGCTGCCTTCCGGCGCTTATGACATCGAATATCAAGCCAAACCGGATGACAGGGAAAAATTCGAGGCTATGGTTGCGCGCCAGCAACCCGATTACTGGTCATGGAACAAGTTCTACCGGAGCTCGTACGGTAAGGCCTACCATGCCCGTATCATAAGGCCCCTGTTCAGCACGCGAATCCGCAAATCCCTGAGCATTGATACCGCTCCTGAGGGGTATGATTTTCCGCCTCCGATCGATCCGCCTGATGAATGCACCCTTGATGAAGAACAGAAACAGTTTTTCAGATACTGTCTCAACCGCCTTGACCGGGACGCGGGTAAAGGGAATCTGTATATCTTGGACACATCGGATAAGTCGATCCTGTACAAGAAAGACCGCCCTGATAACAGAAGATGGATTATGCGGAACTTTGCGCAGACGACGGCAGGCGTATTTTTTATAGATTTTGAAAGCTTTATCAGAAAGACGCCCGATGGGAGGAAATTCTACCTGGATTATGACGACCACTGGTCTCCCGAGGGGCACGCTGCCGCTGCCGAGCTGCTCCTGGCGCGATGGAACGACACGCAATAGACGGCTAGCCGCAGTGCCCCACATCGCCGAAAGAGGGCTATGCCGTATGGAGAATGGTTGCCGGGGATGGTGGTTCCGCAAGGGCTTTGGACTGATTGCTTTTTTTCATATATCGGGGGCATGCACCCCGGCTGACTGTGGGACTGGATCCCCGCACGTTCAGCATTCGGAGGAAGGGTCTCCATGATGAACAGAGTGAAGAAATATCTTTATGATCAATATCCGCTTCTGTCCGTTGCGAGCGGTTACTGGAGTGTCGCGCGGGACATGAGAAAATATGGTGTCGGGACCACGCCTTTCGGGTTCCGGTTTATGGGTCCGAAAGAGCTGCAGGAAGGACGGTACGAACCCGCCATAACGGAACTGATCAGGATCTGTCTGAAGGAATCCACCGTCTTTGTCGATATCGGGGCCAATATGGGGTACTACACCTGCCTGGCGAGGCACACCGGGGTGAAGGTCCTGGCGGTCGAGCCCTTGTTGTACAATCTCGAATACCTGTACCTGAATCTTGAGACCAACGGGTATCTCGATGTGGAGGTGTTCCCATGCGGATTAGCCGCCGGGCCGGGCCTTGCCCCGCTCTACGGTCCGGGGACCGCCGCATCGCTGATCCGGGACTGGGCGGGGACGTCAACGAAGAAGAGGATCATCCCCCTGTCGACGCTTGACATTATCATGGGTGATCGGTTTGCCGGTGAGAAACTGCTGATCAAGGTCGATGTCGAAGGGGCCGAATACGAACTGCTGAAGGGGGCCGGGAAGACACTGGCCGCCTTCCCCGATGCGACATGGGCGGTCGAGATCGGCCTTGCGGGGAATCACCCCGAGGGGCTGAATCCGAATTTCCTGGGAACATTCGAGACCTTTTGGGCCCATGGATTGAAGGCCTGCACGATCGATGATGACCGTCGGGTGGTGTCACGGGCGGATGTCGAACGGTGGATCGATACGCGCAGCGGAGGAGGGAACTTTCTCTTTACGAGGGAGCTGTAGGGATGGCGAAACGCAAAACACGGCATGTGAAGATACTCCTGGTGAACATCGGTCTGCTCCTCCTCCTGCTGGGCCTCTATGAAGGGTATATGTTCGTGATGGTCAGGAGTCCGGGCCTGCTTGCAATGTGCCCGCAGAAGATACAGAACAGCATGGGATACCTCTATGCATGGGGTGACCGGGATATCATTCAGTTTATGCCCGCCTGTGCCATGTATGACAAGGAACTCGGATACACGCTCAGACCCGGCTCCTGTGTCTTCTCGGGAAGGGAATTCAGGAACGTCTATGAGGTAAACAGCATCGGTGTCAGAGATGACGAGGCGTCATTGGATCATCCCGAGATCATTGTGGCGGGGGATTCCGTCGCCATGGGCTGGGGAGTGGATCAGGAAGAGACCTACGCGCAGCTGATAGAGGAGAAGCTGGACATGGTCGTCTTGAATGCCGCTGTTTCATCGTACGGCACGGCGCGGGAAATGATGCTGCTCTCCCGCGTTCCGACGGACAGGCTCAGATATCTGATCGTGCAATACAGCGGCAATGACTACGGCGAGAACGAACAGTTCTACCGGGACAATCATGTGCTGCATACCATGACGGAAGAGACATACGATCACTATACAAACCTGTATAACCGGTCAAAGGATTATTTCGTGGGGAAATATCTTTTGATGAAGATAAAGAAGAGAATCCGCGAATTCAAACCAACCGATGAAGCAGAGGCAGCCTCTCCGGTGGATCAGGACGAGATCGGTCTATTCCTCAATGCCCTCATGCATGGACCGGTCAATCTGCGGGATGTGCAGATTATTGCCTTTGTGATCAACGGGAGAAACCCGGCCGATAATGTCGATTTCACGAGGGGGCTGAAGGATCGCATCGCGAACCGAGATTTTCCTCCTTTTATCAGAGGCATGATCGTCCTGGACACGGGTACCATGATGAAACGACATCACTTTTACGTCCTGGATGACCACCCGAATCGGGCGGGACATGAAGTGATTGCAGATGCGATAGCGGAGGCGATCAAAGAGTCTCAAAGGCACGGTAACAACAAGTCGTAAGCGGGTTTGAGCGCTGCTGCCTCTGGGTAGCCGTTCGAATGGGTTTCATTGGAAATGCTGAACCCGCCCCGGGAAGCGTACAGGAAAGGCATCGGATGTTTGAATCGATGTATCAATTCGGAAAGGAAAGATTGCTCCAGGCACGGGAAAAGGCCCCCTCCCTTGATCTCCTGAATAGTTCCATCCCGATCCTGATGGGGGTGTATATCTTCATCAATCCCTTTCCTCATATAACCGCGATAAAGGGGGTCTGCCTGTATCTCTCTTTCCTGTTTGTGTGTGTACTACTGATCTTCAGGAAGATCGACTTTTCATTCCGGACGCCGCTTCTGATCCCCTTTTGTCTGTTTACCGGCTGGGTCCTCTACGGTCTCTTCTTTGCGATTGACAAGGAAAACAGCATACACGATTTTCATGCGCACCTCCTGCGATATATAGCGATCTATTTCATATTGATCAATGTGTTCAATTCAAGAAAACGGTTCGTCGCCCTGTCCCAAATAATCATAGCTTCTTCAACGGCTTATTCTGTTCTGGGAATCTCCTATTTCTACCTCATACTGGGAAACGCCTGGACCACGCGTTTCAGTTACGGGGAGACGGGATTAATGGGTTTTGAAGTTTTAGGAAACAGCGTCTGCGCGCTGGTCATCTTCTCCGTATTGCTTTCGCTGAAGTTTTGCATGGGGAAAGAGCCGCTGCGTGGCAGGATCGTCCTGTGCCTGTGTCTTCTCCCCCAGGCAGCGCTGATATTTCTGGTGCAATCACGGGGTGCGTTCATCGCCCTGTTCCTGTCCCTGATACTGATGTTGTGGAACAACAAAAGGGTTCTCCTGTCGATAATTATTGTGCTGTTCATTGGTGTGGCCACCCTGTCCCCGATAAAACAGGTACTAACGGTGGAAGCTTTTCTGAAGAATCCCCGGGTAAAGGTATGGCTCACAACGCTGGCGGTTGTGAAAGATTACCCGACAGTGGGGATCGGGTTCGGGAATGAGACATATAGGGATAAGCTGGATCTGATGATGTACAACAACCGCCTGCCTCAGGAATACAGGCAGACGAAGGGGTACGTCGTCGGCGCGCCCCATAACGTCTTTCTCAACATCCTGGTGAGGACCGGGTACTTGGGGTTGGCCCTTTTCTTGTCTATCATCGGTGTGTTTTTCTGGATGTGCGGGAGGTGCGCGCTCAGAGGAGAGGACGATTTCATCAGGCGATGGGGGGTCTGCATGGGTGCAGCCATCGTTTCATTCCTCGTTATCGGGATGTTTGAGCAGATGTTCCATCATGTGACGGAGGGGGTTTTATATACGATCCTGGCGATGGGGACGATCGTGTGGCGGATACACCGGGACACGGGGTGGACCCTTAACACGGACACAAAGAAGGAGAGCCATAGGTGTTAGACAGGATATTGATGCACATATCGGGGAACGCTTTCTTCCAAAGGCTGCTCGAGCGAACGGTCGATAAATCTCAATCCCTTATGGGTATTGGGTCTGGAACCGATGTGGAATCCAGTGGCGAAAAAGTTGTCATGGGTATGCTGCAGAAGACATATGGCCCTCCGTATTGCATTTTTGATGTTGGGTCAAACACGGGGCAGTTCCTGAAATTGGTTTTGCACAACCTCTTGACAGAGGACTTCGTTATTCATTGCTTTGAGCCGGCACGGGAGACATTTCGGCGGCTTGCTGAAACGTGCGGACCTGATCGCCGCATCGTATTAAACAACATGGGGTTGGGTAAAGAGCAAGGGGAGGCATGTTTATATTATGATGCGCCGGGATCAGGGCTCGCCTCTCTGACAAAACGGAGGCTGAGCCACTTCAATATACCGTTTAATCAATCCGAAAATGTCAGGATTACTACCGTTGATGATTACTGCCGGGAAAGGGATGTTGAGAAGATCCATCTGCTCAAGATAGACGTTGAAGGACATGAGCTGGATGTTCTGTCCGGGGCGGCAACGATGATCAGGGGCAAGGCCATCGGAATGATTTCTTTTGAATTTGGGGGGTGTAATATCGACACCAGGTCATTTTTCCAGGACTTTTACTATTTTTTCAATGACTGTAATATGAGCATATTCCGTATTACCCCTTCGGGATACCTGTATCCGATTGATTCTTACAAGGAGATATTTGAGCAGTTCCGGACCACCAATTTTCTTGCAATGCAAGAGAACCCCTAACCCTGCCGGTGCTTAAAAAAGCGGGTTGACGGTTTGGGAGAAGGAGCTTCTACAACCGTAGACTTACTCTATATCACGTGTGTGCAGCCGCTGTTTGAAATATCTCGGGATGTTATTTTACGGCAGAATGGTTTTATTTCTGAGGAGTATATCATCCGGGTACCTGACGAGAACTTCAAACTCAGGCAATTCTTTCAGAAGCTGTTTCAGTGACAGCTGCCCTTCATAGAGTTCCTTGTTGTTGTATTCGGTATACAGAAAGCGCGTCTTGTGCAGGGCGTTTCTTCCCCCCCGGATGACATCGATTTCGGCGCCCTGGACATCCATCCATATAAAATCGATCCTGTCTATCCACTGTTCCGCGCACCAGGTGTCCAGGGTTTTTGTCTGTACCGTAATGTTTTGTTCAAAGGTTAACCAGGGATGGACCAGCGTAACGTTCTTCGGTTTGCGAATCGAGCCTGAATAATCCCACCCTTCGGGCATCTCTTCGGTCTCTTCGCCGCCGCTCATATAGAAAGTCTCTTCCCCGTTTTTGCTGCCGATAGCGTATTCATAGAAACTGATTTCGGGCCGCTCGCCGATCTTGTGTCTGAAACGTGATGCGGCCCGGGGATCGGGCTCAAAGCAGAAGATTCTGGGGGCTTGGAAGGCTTCCAGGAACCAGAGCGTGTTGGTCCCGTCATTGCAGCCGATCTCCAGGATCGTCGGGTCCGGTCGTGACACAAGCCGGTGTATAAACTCTTTGGTAATGGCCGCATCCGTTAAGGGGGGCTCGCCCCTGAGACGGTAATACAGGCTGGAGGGGAGATTTTTCAGTCTTGAAAGGATATCGGGGACCTCTTCATATTGTTTCATCTTTTCACCATGACACACAGAATAGGGTCCTCCCCGTCGCATTACCGCCGGGTAAAGTCAAAAGGGATCTCCTGATGGGCGCTTTCGTTTATAAAACCGTACAGACCCCTGAAATCCATCTGATATCCCTGCCGCCACTGTTCCAACAGGGAGTCCTGATGCAAGTCCCCGCATAAGTTTTTATTCTCTGTCTGTACCTTGTTGCAGGGGATATTGACGATCTTCGATTTCCTGTAACAGATCCCCGTGCGCGACAGAAAAAACCTGCGGAATTTCTGGAGCTGATCCTCGAGGGTATTCGGCGCCGAGAAATCGATCAGGCGTACCATGGTGGTCATCTCGTGGGTGGAGAAAAAGTGTCCGTCCACGGAGAGGGGATACGACCAGTCGTAGAGACCGTCGCCCCACGTCCACGTCACGGTCTCTTTCGTCGGGCCGGGTGTCAAGGGGGGCAGTGGTTGCTCTGCCTGAAGGGTATAACATTTCTTCAGATTCAACCCCATGCGCAGTGTCGGGACGAACGTGTCGGTGTCAAGGTTCGCAAAATCTGTTACATCGAAATCTTCCGTAAAAACAATATCATCGACCAGGAAAAACATTCTTTCAGAACAAATTGCTTGTAAGAGCCTCATGAGATCATCGCGGAAAGAACCACCCGAGGCCTGCTTGTGAAACGAAATACTCGTTTGAGGAAACAGCTCTCTGACCTCTTCATACGCCCTCTGATGCGCCTGTGTCGATGTGTGGTACAGGACGTGAAACGGGATCTGCGGGGTCACCTTTTCCAGGCAGGAGGCGAGGAGCGCGTGGAGCTGCAGGGCTCGATCTCTGGAAAAGACGATACACTCCGCAGGCCACGTGCCGGGTGAGGCGACATGCCCAATCCGCGATTGGTACAGTTCCGCGAATGCCGTCCGTTCCCACTCCACCTCCTCATCCGTGAGTACGAGATCGAATTTTCTTAGGAGCGTATTGATGGCTGTACGGAAAGATGTTCGCATATGTGTATATCGTTGATCAGTGGTTGTATTTTCGTAACAATGTCTTGATGGTTGAAATCAGTTCATGCCGAAATCTCCCCATGAAACGAGGACCCGCACGGTAGAAATCCCGCTCCCGCCGGCACGCCGCCGCGAGATGTGCATATTCAGGGCAGGAAAGGGGGCTCGGCACATCCCCTGTGCCGTTCAGGACTGCTTCGAAGACCTGTACCGCCGCCTGGTAGTTCTGGATGCGGTCCAGCTTTGAATAGTATGTGGTAGGTGTCTTCCTGAAGATGACATGAGGATCGGGGAGGACCCAAACCTCCCCCAGGACACCCACCCGCAGCCACACATCATAGTCTTCACCGATGGGGGGATCGAGGGTTTCATTGTACAGCCCCGCCTGTTCAAAGGCGGATCGTCTGAGCATCGCGGAGGAATGGACGATATAATTCTGCCGCAGGAGGGCTCGATAGTCGATCTTCCCCAACCGTTCTTTCTTGTAATATAAAGGGCTTTCTTCCCGCGGATCGATCCCGTTCCAATAGAAGGAATTGCACCCCAGCAGAACACAGGCCGGATGAGTCTGTAAGAATTCGATCTGCCGTTCCAGCTTTTCCGGCAGCCAGAGGTCATCGTCATCGAGCAGGGCCACATAGGGGGCTTCTCCCAGGCGAATAGCACGGTTCCGCGGAACGGCGGGAAATCCGGCATGTTCCCCGGGCACATACTGGAATCGATCGTCCGCGAGAAACGGCTTGACGGCATCCCATGTTTTTTCCGTTTCTCCGTCTTCGGCGACCCAGCATCTCCAGTGAGGGTATGTCTGATCGGCGACGCTCCGGAGGGTTTCCGGCAGGATGTGAGGCCGGTTGTATGTGGGGATAACGATGTCTACTTCCATGTGTCTCCCGTGTGAGAGCGATCTTGCTTACAACGGATTAACGGAAAAATCATTATTTTAATCACCTTACAACTGTGGTATGGTGATGCCCCTATACCACAATTTGGATATTTGTATCAAACGATGAGTGGAAAAGCCCCGCTTTCAGTGGCCGTCATTACGAAGGATGAAGCCGGGAACCTGCCGGACTGTCTGGCGAGCGTTGAGTTCGCCGAGCAGGTCGTCGTGGTGGATTCCGGCAGCACGGATGATACCGTGAGGATCGCCGCCGATCTCGGGTGCGAGGTGTTTGACGAGCCCTGGCGGGGGTTCGGCCCGCAGAAGCAGTTTGCCATCGATCAATGCCGGCACCCGTGGGTGCTCGTCCTTGACGCGGATGAGCGGATCCCCCCCGAAACTGCAAGGGTTATCCGCGATATCGTCTCGAGAGGGCCGGCAGAGACGGCCGGGTACAGCTTTCCCCGGAGAAACTGGTTCCAGGGCCGCTGGATCAGGCACCTGTGGGGAGGGGACCGGGTAGTGAGGCTGTTCCAAAAAGGGCTGGGACGGATGACGCCGGCGGCCGTCCATGAATCGGTGGAAGTCGACGGCACGGTGGAATCTTTACAGGTACCTATTGAACATTATACGGAAAGCGATCTGAGCAAGATCCTGATCAAGATCGATCGCTATTCCACTCTAGGGGCCCGGGAGGCCTTCGAGAGCGGCAGGCGGGGATCCGTTTACGGCGCCTGCGGACGAGCGGCGGCCACCTTTCTCCAGGACTATTTTCTGAGGCGGGGGTTTCTTGACGGGCCGCAGGGGCTCACCCTCTCGGTCACCGATGCCGTCAACAAGTTCTGCAAGTATGCCAAACTGAGCGCCCTGCACAGACAGGCCCGGTCGTCGGCGCGGAGCCGGTAGGAAGGCGCCGCCGCATGGATATCACCATCGTCATAGTCAACTGGAACACGCGGGACCTCCTGCGCCAGTGCCTGCGATCCGTCTACGAGACGGTCAGGGGTGTAACCTTTGAGGTCATCATGGTGGACAACGCCTCCGGGGACGGAAGCGTACTCATGGTGAGGGAGGAGTTCCCCGATGTCCGGGTCATTGAAAACGACGAGAACCGCGGATTCAGCACGGCCAGCAATCAGGCGTTCGCCGTCATGGAGGGGCGCTACGCCCTCCTGCTCAATACCGATGCCGTCCTGACCGAGGGAGCCGTTCGTGAACTGTTCGCCTTTATGGAGGAGCGCACCGATGCGGCCATAGCCGGGGGGCAGCTCCTGCACGAGGACGGGAGCCGGCAGAACTCGATAGCGAACGTTCCCACCCTCTTTTCGCTCCTGATGAATCTTCCCCTCCTGGAGATCCTCTTCCCCGGAAGATACCCGAGCAAGCGGTATACACACACGGAGCCCCTGGCCGTTGAATCGGTCATCGGCGCCTGCATGCTCGTCCGCAGGGAGGCCATGGACGAGGTGGGAGTTCTGGACGAAGATTACTTCTTCTTCTTTGAAGAAACGGACTGGGCCCTCCGGATGCGGGCCGCAGGCTGGAAGGTCTACCATGTTCCGTCGGCGCGGATCTATCACCTGCAGGGGAGGAGCATCGGGCGGGATGCCCATTCGCGTATAGCGTTCTACCGGTCACGATACCGTTTTTTCGGCAAATGGAAGGGGCGCATGTACAACAGGGCCGTGCGTGGCGTTATATTCGTCCGGCTGCTGGCAAACTGGCTCCTCACCTCCGCCGGCACGATCCTGACCGCAGGGATAAACCGGGAGATAAGGGATAAGTGGTTGATATACTCCCGTCTCATCCTGTGGCACCTGCAGGGATGTCCCTAGCATGAACGATTCATTGCCCTCCGGCACTGGTGGTACGGCGGCGTTGTGGTAAAATGGTTGCTTTCGGGGGGTCTTTTCTGATACATCTTCCAACCTTGTGGTATAGTATGCGCAGCATGCCGTAGTATGCATCTCCGGATGGGCGGAAGGAGTGGTATCATCGAGACGATACGGATAGGAACACGGGGAAGCGACCTCGCCCTGGTTCAGGCGCGGATGGTTGCCGATCGCCTGAAAGGGATACGCCCCGATCTGGCAGTGGAGGTCGTTTCGATCAAGACACGGGGGGACCGCATGCAGAATGTCTCCCTGGTGGAGATCGGGGGGAAGGGGGTCTTCGTCAAGGAGATCGAGGAGGCCCTGCTTCGCGGGGACATCGCGATGGCTGTTCACAGTATGAAGGATGTCCCCGTGGAACTCCTCGACGGGCTGATGATAGCAGCCGTGCCGGAGCGGGAAGATCCGCGGGACGTCCTCGTCTCCAAAGGCGGGAAGAAGATCGAAAGGCTTGCCAAGGGGGCGCGGATCGGCACCGGCTCGCTCCGGAGAGGGATGCAGATCAGGACCCTCATGCCGGACATAGAGGTTGTCCCCATACGCGGGAACATCGACACGAGGATACGGAAGATTACATCGGAGAATCTGGACGGGATCATCATCGCGGCGGCGGGGATGAAGCGGGTCGGACGTGCCGCAGAGATCTCCCAGTACATCCCCATCGAGATGATGATGCCCGCTGTCGGCCAGGGGGTCCTGGGGATCGAGGTGTCGGAAGGTGATACGATGGTCCGCGACCTGGTCGGTCCCCTCAATCACCCGGATACGGTGGTGGAAAGCTCAGCCGAGCGGGCCTTTCTCCGGCGCCTGGGCGGGGGCTGCCAGGTGCCGATAGCGGGGATTGCCCAGAAACAGGGTGACACGCTGATTATCAAGGGTCTTGTCGGTTCTGTCGACGGCAGGGTCATGATCATGGACGAGGTCAGGGGAAACAGTCGCGACGCGGAGGATATGGGGTGCGCGCTGGCGGAAAGGATCCTGTCCAGGGGAGGACGAGCCGTCCTGGATGAGGTGTATACGTAAGAACCCCCGATGCGGGAACGCAAGAGACCGGATATGAACAAACCCGGAATGGTGTACATAATTGGGGCGGGGCCCGGCGACCCCGGCCTCATGACGATCAGAGGCGTCGAATGTCTGGAGACGGCCGACGTGGTGGTGTACGACTACCTCGTAAGCGCTGAGATCCTCCGGCGCGCCGGGACGGATGCCCGCCTCGTCTACGTCGGCAAGATCGGGGGGCGGCACAACATCGCCCAGGAAGATCTGAATCAAATCCTCGTGGAAGAAGCCCTGAAGGGCAACACCGTGGCCCGGCTCAAGGGGGGCGATCCCTTCATCTTCGGGCGGGGGGGGGAAGAGGCCGAGGCCCTCGAAGAGGCGGGGATCTCCTTCGAGATCATACCGGGGGTGACATCGGCGATCGCCGTCCCGGCCTATGCCGGGATACCCCTGACGCACCGGGCATTTACTTCTACGGTAGCCTTCGTGACGGGGCACGAGGACCCCGCGAAGGATGAGAGCAGTATCGATTGGAAGGGCATAGCCTCTATCGGGACCCTCGTTTTTCTGATGGGGGTCAAAAACCTTTCACGGATCACCGACGCCCTCATGAGACAGGGGAGAGACCCCGCCACGCCGGTGGCCCTGATCAGGTGGGGGACGACCCCCGATCAGGAGACCCTGACGGGGACCCTTGGCGATATCGCCGCCCTGGCCGAAAAACATGGTTTTGCTCCCCCCGCAATCTGTGTCATGGGAGAGGTCGTCGGTCTCAGAAAGCGCCTCAGATGGTTTGAAAAGAGACCTCTCTTCGGGAAGGGGGTCGTCATCACGAGGCCGGAGAGACAGGCGGAGGAGCTTGCGGCCCTCCTGCGCGAAAGGGGAGCGCGGGTCATCTCATTTCCAACGATCGAGATCGTCCCGCCGGAGGACTCCGGCGACCTGGACCGCGCCATCCGGCATATCGAAGAGTACCAGTGGATCATCTTCACCAGCGCGAACGGGGTACGGGCGTTCTTCCAGCGCTTTTTCGATCTGCGAGGTGACGTTCGCGATCTCCGGGGGATACGGATCTGCACCATCGGCCCGGCCACCCGGGCCTGCGTGGAGGGGTACCACATCCCCGTGGACCTCGTCCCCGGAGAGTATCTCTCCGAAGGGGTCGTGGGGGCGTTCAGGGATCTGGACATGACAGGAAAGAAGGTCCTCCTGCCCCGTGCCGATATCGCCGGGGATGTCATCCCCGAAGGACTGTCCGCGCTGGGGGCTCGGGTGGACGTCGCCGTCGCCTACCGGACGGTATCCCCGGCCGGGGACGGCAGGGAGATCCGTGAACTGATGGAAAGCGGAAAAGTCGACGTCCTGACCTTTACCAGTCCGTCCACCGTGCACAACTTTATGGATATCGTCGGCGGCCGGGAGGCGATCCCCGATCATGTCAAGATCGCCTGTATCGGCCCCGTGACCGAGCGCGCCTGCATGGAGGCCGGCCTGCGCGTCGATATCATGCAGGGCCCCTATTCGATTCCCGGCCTGGTCGAGGCGATCGAGAGGGACTTGGCGCAGATGTAAGGAAGCAACGGCAATGATCGGAATCTCGAAACTGTACTGCGGGGCGGTGGAGCTCTCCGATGTCCTCCGATACGGGGCTCAGTCGGACCGCCTTCCCTCGCACCTCCTACAGTTCTCCCGGGACAAACGGCCGGTGGTGGTGTGGAATGTCACCCGGCGCTGCAACCTGAAGTGCGTCCACTGTTACTCGAACTCCCGGAACAGGCGCTACAGCGACGAGCTGAGCACCGATGAAGGGAAGGCGTTGATCACCGACCTTGCCTCTTTCGGCTCGCCGGTGATCCTCTTCTCGGGGGGCGAACCCCTGATGAGAAAGGACCTCCCCGAGCTTATCGGTTTCGCCGTGGAGAGCGGGATGCGGGCGGTCATTTCGACGAACGGAACTCTGATCACCGAGAAAGCTGCCGCCACCTTCGCCGGGTTCGGCCTCTCGTACGTCGGGATCAGCCTGGACGGGATCGGGGAGATCCATGATCGATTCAGGGGGGTGAAGGGTGCTTTCGATGCCGCTGTTCGAGGCATTCACAACTGTCAGGAAGCGGGGATCAAGGTAGGGGTCCGCTTTACGATAACGGGAGAGAACAGCGGCGAGATCCCCGCGATCTTCGATTTTATCGAACGAGAGCAGATTCCCCGGGTCTGCTTCTACCACCTCGTCTATGCGGGGCGGGGTTCGGCCCTGATGGAAAAGGACCTGCCGCACGACCGGACGAGGGAGGTGGTGGACCTGATCATGGATCGGACACGCGCCCTCTTCGACCGGGGGATGCCGACGGAGGTCCTGACCGTGGACAACCACGCCGACGGCCCCTATCTCTACCTGCGTCTCCTCAGGGAAGACCCGGCGCGGGCGGCCGAGGTCCTGAAGCTCCTCGAGATGAACGAGGGGAACAACTCGGGGCGCGGGATCGGGTGCGTCAGCTGGGGCGGCGAGGTGCATCCGGATCAGTTCTGGCGGGAGATCTCCTTCGGGAACGTGAGGAAACGTGCATTCAGCGAGATCTGGACGGATACCTCCAACGAGCTGATGGCACAATTGAAGGATAAAAAATCGTATGTAACGGGCCGATGCGTAACCTGCCGGTGGCTCGACGTGTGCGGGGGGAACTTCCGCGCCCGGGCCGAGGCGGCGACGGGAGACATCTGGGCCCCCGATCCGGCCTGTTACCTGACCGATGACGAGATACGAGGTGCCGTATGAACTTTCCCGACTACCGCCCGAGGCGGCTGAGAAAAAACGAGAATCTCCGGAGGATGATCCGGGAGACCCGGCTGTCGGTGAATGACCTGGTCTGCCCCCTCTTCGTGACCCACGGGAGCGGGGTAAGAAACCCCATCCCGTCCATGCCGGGGCACTTTCAACTGTCGGTCGACACCCTCATCGGAGAGGTGCAAAAGATCCGTGATCTGGGGATCCCCGCGATCCTCCTCTTCGGGATCCCCGAGACGAAGGACGAAGAGGGCTCTGGCGCCTGGATCGAGGAGGGGATCATCCAGCAGGCGGTCCGGCGGATCAAGAAGGAAGTTCCGGATATCCTGGCCATCACGGACGTCTGCCTCTGCGAGTACACGAGCCACGGCCACTGCGGCGTCCTCGACGGCGAAGAGGTGGATAACGACGCCACGCTGGAACTCCTCGCGCGGACGGCGCTGTCGCATGCCCGTGCCGGGGCGGACATGGTGGCCCCGTCGGCGATGATGGACGGTCAGGTCCTCGCGATCCGCGATGCCCTCGATGAAGACGGCTTCGGTGATATCCCTATCATGGCGTATGCGGCCAAGTACGCCTCCTGCTTTTACGGTCCCTTCCGTGAGGCCGCGGAGGGGGCCCCGCAGTTCGGCGACCGGACCTCCTATCAGATGGATCCCCCCAACGCCCAAGAAGCGCTCAGGGAGATTGCCCTCGATGTGGAAGAAGGGGCCGATATCATCATGGTGAAACCGGCCCTTCCCTACCTAGATATCATACGCATAGCGAAGGACGAATTCGATCTCCCCGTGGCGGCCTACAACGTCAGCGGCGAGTTTGCCATGATCAAGGCGGCGGACGAACGGGGCTGGCTCGACGGGAAGCGGGCCATGATGGAATCACTGGTTTCGATCAAGCGGGCCGGGGCGGATATCATCATCACCTACTTTGCGCAGGAGGCGGCCGGCCTGCTGCGCTGAACGGCTTCGACGGGATAGACACATGGCGTCTCAACAATCGCTCCTCCTCCTCCCCTCCACCCTCCGCATGATCGCCTGGGAGGTGACCCGGGGATGCAACCTTGCGTGTGTCCACTGCCGCGCGTCGTCGAAATGCGGCCCCTATGAAGGCGAACTGGACACGACGCGCTGTCTGAAGCTCATCGATGAGATTGCCGCCTTCAGCTCCCCCGTGATCATCCTGACCGGGGGGGAGCCCTACTTCCGCGAAGACATCTTTGAGATCGCCTCTTACGGGACAGAGCAGGGCCTCCGCATGGTCCTCGCGACCAACGGCACGCTCGTCACCGACGGGATCGCGCGCAAGTCCCTCGACGCGGGGATACAGCGGGTCAGCATCAGTATCGACGGTCCCGATGCCGAAAGCCACGATGCCTTCCGCGGTGTCCCCGGCGCCTTTGCGGGGGCGATGGCGGGGATCGACGCCTTCAAGCGGGCGGGGATGGAATTCCAGATCAACACCACCATTACCTGCCTCAATCTGGACCGCATGGAGGAGATCTATGAAATGGCAATCAGGATAGGGGCAGTCGCCCACCACATCTTCCTTCTGGTCCCGACGGGGCGCGGCCGGGAGATGGCGGACCAGGAGATCTCGGCCGAAGAGTACGAGAGAGCGCTCGGCTGGTTCTATGAACAGGGGTTCACCTCCCCCATTCAGCTCAAGGCGACCTGCGCCCCGCAGTACTACCGGATCTTCCACCAGCGGAAGAAGGGCGAACGGCGCGAGCGGCAGAGCGGCGCGAGCCCCTTCCACTCGATGACCCGGGGGTGCATGGGGGGGAGCTCGTTCTGCTTTATCTCCCATACCGGGCAGGTCCAACCCTGCGGGTTCCTCGAGATCGACTGCGGTCGGATCACGGAGACGGGCTTCGAGAAGATCTGGAATGACTCACGGATATTTAATGACCTGAGAGATCTGGGGAAGTACGAGGGGAAGTGCGGGCACTGCGAGTTTCTGAAGGTGTGCGGGGGCTGTCGCGCCCGCGCATACGAGATCAGCGGTAATTACCTGGCCGAAGAACCGCTGTGTGTCTATGAACCGGGTACGCGTTGACATTCCAATGACAAAGGATTTCTATCATCCTGATGAATACTGAGATTCACGATACATTCGACGTAACGATCATCGGGGCCGGGGTGGTGGGGCTCGCCATCGCGGAAGAACTCTCCGGCCGGTACGGGAATGTTCTGCTTCTGGAGAAGAATCCGAACTACGGGATGGAGACGAGCAGCCGGCACAGCGGGGTCATCCACGCCGGCATTTACTACCCCGCCGGATTTCTCAAGGCCGGTTTCTGCAGGGAGGGGAACCGGTTGCTCTACAAGCTCTGCGAGGGGCGGGGCATCCCCCACAAAAAAACAGGAAAGCTGATCGTGGCGGCGGATGACGAGGAGATTGAGGAGCTCTCGAAAATCCGGGAGAAGGCGGAGATGAACGGCGTCGACGACCTCTCCTATGTCTCGCAGAAACAGCTGAAGGCGATGGAGCCGGAAGTGAGCGCCCGGGAGGCCCTCTTTTCCCCCTCCACCGGGATCATCGATGCCCACGCCCTGATGACCACCTTCTATCTCAGGGCGCAGTCCGAAGGCGTCGTCATCGTCTTCCGCTCGGAAGTGACGGGGATTGAACCCTCCAACGGTCCGTATGACGTGCAGGTAAACGGCGGGGAGTATTCCTTCAGGACCCGTGTTCTTATCAACTGCGCCGGGCTATATGCCGACAGGATCGCCTCGCTCGCGGGGATCGACATAGACGAAAAGGGCTACCGCCTCAAGTACTGCAAGGGAGACTATTTTGCGGCCTCCCCTTCCCCGAAACTTGCGCACCTCGTCTATCCGGTGCCTCAGGAGGAGCAGGTGGGGCTCGGGGTCCACGCGACCCTCGATCTGGCCGGCAGGGTGCGGTTCGGACCGGACACGGCATATGTGACCGCCCTGGAGTATGCCGTTGACGAGAAGAAGGGGGACGCCTTCTGGGAGTCCGTGAGGAGGTATCTCCCCGGCGTGCAGAGGGAGCAGATCCAGCCCGATACGAGCGGCATCCGGCCCAAACTCCAGGGACCGGGCGACCCCTATCGCGACTTCGTCATCACCGAGGAGAGCGGGGCGGGCTGCCCCGGCCTGATCAACCTGATCGGGATCGAATCCCCGGGAATGACATCGTGCATCCCTATAGCGCGGTACGTTGCGCGGCTTGTCGGATCATATCTGAACTGAAAATCTGCTATTAAATCAATTGTAAGTGCAGGGGGTGTGGGCCTAAATTTTCCGGGGCTTCATTATTCACGGGGTAGCAAGATCGTGTCCGGGGTGGCAAAAAGCAAGACCTGACACCAATGGATCAATGGATTCGTTCAGGGAGTTTTTACAGGTGTTAGAAACAGCTCGTGCAGTGTCGATCAGGAAATGTCATTTCGAATCCCGATGTATCGGGATGAGAAATCTTGGCAATGGAACACTTCAAAAACACAAGATTTCACCCTGACGGGCACTATAGTTCCCTGCGGTCGAAATGACGGATTGTGCGAGTATGATTTTTTACTGTTACCGTTTATATCAAACGCTACTTTATCAGCATGCTGGAAGCGTCCAGGGCCAGTTTCGACAGGCCTGAGACCACCTTCTCCGGTCCCTTCAGCGGCTGTATCCGGACGTCCGTTCCCTCCGGCTGGAGCTTGAGGGCGACGTCGAACAGATCCTGAATGCTCTGGAGCGAAGGCGGGAATTCACCCGCGGGCGTCTCTTCGTGACGGTGGGTATGGACGCTGAACCACACCTGCAGTGACGTCTCCGCGGCAAGGGCTTTCATGTCCACGAGACATTCCCGTATCGATTCGTCGAACTTGAGACCGTCGACAATGACCATGTCGGGGTGAAAGATGCCCTGCGCGTCGAGGTCCGCGAGCCGCTCCCGCAATTTCGGTATATTAAATCCCGCGATCCTGAAGGTCATGATAAACCGGTGCGGGAGCAGGGATTCCAGCAGGAGGCCGCCCTGTTCCACGTCATCCCGCTGGGTCAGGTGATGGAACAGTTCCTCGTACCACAGAGTCACCTTATCGACCGGATCGTTCATGCTGATATGCAGGACATTTTTGTCCCTCAGCATGGCGTTCAGCGCAAGTTGTACCAGAAGGGCGGTCTTGCCGACGCCGGCCCGTGAAAGAACCGCCCCGAACTGCCCCCCTGAGATGATATCCGTTTCATCCCCCTTTAGTCCAAAGGGATGCCTGGTGATCAGATCCTTTTTTACCATGTGTGTGCTCCTCTATGTTCCGTTCCGGCCCCTGCTATTTACCCTTCCTTGCCTGTGCCGCCTTTTCGGCCAGTTCCTCAGCGATCGACTGGGGGACCAGTTTGTAGAGTGCGAACTCCATGGTGAACTGGGCCTGCCCCTGTGTCGCCGATCTCAGGACGGTCGAGAATCCGAACATCTCCGCGAGCGGCACCTGCGACTCGATCACGCACATGGGCCCGTCGTCCTGCGAACCGACGATCATCCCGCGTCGCTGGTTTAAGAGGCCCATGCAGGGGCCCTGGAATTCGGTCGGCGTCTCGACGACGACCTTCATCACCGGCTCGTGGATGACGACCCCCGCCCTGGCGTAGGCCTCCAGAAAACCTCCCCGCGCCGCCGCCTGGAAGGCCATCTCCGAAGAGTCCACGCTGTGCGCCGCTCCGTCGTTGATAACCACCCGCACGCCGGTTACCGGGAACTCCAGTTTGGGGCCCTTTGCCATACACGCACGAAATCCCTTCTCGCACGCGGGAATGAAATTTGTGGGAATGGCCCCCCCCGTGATCTTGTTGACGAATTCGAACTCTCCCTCCGGGAAGGGCTCGATGTATCCCGCAATCCGGCCGTACTGCCCCGATCCTCCGGTCTGCTTCTTGTGCGTGTAGTTGAATTCCGCCTTCCGGGTAATGGTCTCGCGATAGGCGACGCGGGGGTTGCCGGTCTCGACCTCGGCCCCATATTCACGCCGCATGCGCTCGACATAGATCTCCAGGTGCAGCTCTCCCATCCCTTCGATGATCGTTTCCTTCGTCTCCTCGTCGACATGGGTCTTGAAGGTGGGGTCTTCCTTGGTGAAGCGGTTCAGGGCCTTGGACATGCTTATCTGCGCCTTATTGTCCTTCGGGGTGATGGACAGCGAAATCACCGGCGCGGCGACGAACATGGAGCTCATGGCAAGGGTGACTCCCGGTGACGTAAAGGTATCGCCCGATGCACATTCAATACCGAAGAGCGCCCCAATGTATCCGGCCGGGATTGTATCGAGGTCCTCCATCTGGTCGGCATGCATGCGTATAACACGCCCGACCTTGACCTTCTTCTCGGTCCGGGCGTTGACGATCGTATCCCCCTTCCCGATCGAGCCCTGGTATACCCGGATGTAGGTAAGCTGGCCGTAAGGGCCGTCTTCCAGTTTGAAGGCGAGGGCAACCGTGGGGTCTGCAGGATCGGATGAGAGGATGACCGGTTGCTCGTTATGTGCCAGGTCGAGGGCCTCGTTTTTCATGTCAGCGGGGCAGGGAAGCAGTGCTGTCACGGCGTCGAGCATGGGTTGAACGCCCTTGTTCTTGTAAGCCGATCCCATGCAAACCAGCGTTATCTCACGCGTGAGGGTCCCCCTGCGCAGGGCGTTGAGAAGAAGATCCTGAGGAATCTCCCGTTCTTCGAGAACGGCTTCGGTGAGTTCGTCTGAAAACATGGAGGCGGCATCGATCAGCACTTCCCGCTTGGCGGCGGCTTCGGGCAGCAGGGCGTCCGGAATGTCCTCAATACGGACGATCTCTCCGTTCTCGCCGTCGAAGTAGACCGCCTTCATGGAGACGAGGTCAACGATCCCCTGGAAGCTGTTTTCCAGTCCGATGGGGATCTGCATGGCGACGGCGTTATGCCCCAGTTTCGATCTGAGCTGGCCGATAACGCGATCGGGGTTCGCACCGCTCCGGTCGCACTTGTTCACGAAGGCGATGCAGGGGACCTTGTACCGCTTCATCTGCTGATCGACGGTAATCGACTGCGATTGCACGCCGCCCACCGCGCACAGAACAAGGACGGCCCCGTCGAGAACCCGGAGGGAGCGCTCAACCTCCACGGTGAAGTCGACGTGGCCGGGGGTGTCGATGATATTGATCTCATGTCCCTTCCACTGGCAGAATGTGGCCGCCGAAGCGATGGTGATCCCGCGCTCCCTCTCGAGGTCCATGGAATCCATGGTGGCCCCTACGCCGTCCTTCCCCTTCACGTCATGGATCGCGTGGATGCG
>ENA-ORXD01000307-ORXD01000307.1-sediment-metagenome-genome-assembly--contig:-NODE-307-length-70238-cov-4.329029_pt1 | contig 70238 bp, 63 predicted proteins | sample MGYA00237862_ERZ511471 | MGnify/ENA metagenome assembly ERZ511471
AATATTGACCTGAGCCCATGCGTTTACCCACTGCTTTTGAAATCCCCAGAACCTATCCTCCTTTACATAGATGAATTCAAATTCCAGGTTAAAAGCTCTCCAGCAGGCCCTTCCTCTGGGACGATACGCCTTACCCTGACGCATTTCTGGGGTGACGACTTTGACTGGTGTTGAAGCCTGGATCATGAGCGGGTTTTGGGTTGAGAAACCGTGATGCGCCAGCGCAGACCAATGGCTGATTGCCATCGGATGAACCAATGCATTTGCAATGGCGAAGGGTGAAACATCACCCGAATAAAGAGGGCTTTTTACTGCGTAAGTCCCACGCTTGAGAATTTCGATCCACCCGGATTGAGCCAGCTTACTTACCAGTTTCCGAATTTGTTGGGCTGCCAACCTTTGACTATCCGGCAGTGATGCAATTTGGTCCAGCGTGAAAATAGGACCAAACGCATTTACGGCGCTTACAAGAAGCTGGATTCCCTGAGAATTGGAATATGACATCATCGCCTCAAAAATAAAATATGATACTTCTATAATACCTCAAAAAGGTATTATAGAAGTAATGAATTTCACCGAAATAAACCGTCGTTGGAGGCCAGAGGCTATCAGTAAGGGACTCTCATTCCTCCCTGGTGACCACCCGCACGGAGACGGGTTTGTGGTCGCTGGTTTTTTCTTTTTTGTTGAGCGGGGCGTTGATCAGGTCGTGGATCTCGTGCTCCACCAGGCCGGCCTGGGCGTCGATCCGCCACGGCAGGGAATCATCGACCAGCCCCTGGGTGAAGAGGATATGGTCCAGCAGGATATGGGTGGGCCGGTCGGGGTCCACAAAATCCTTAAAATCCACCGTCCAGCGCAGATGGCCGGGGAAATCGAACAGGGCATGGTTCAGGTACTGGTTGGCGGCGAAAATATCGCCCTGAATGTTGGAGATGAGGTCAAAGAACAGGTAAAGCTGCTCAAAATATTCTTTACCCGGCCCATCATTGAGGTCGCCCATCACGAAGATGGCCGGCTTTTCCACCTGCTGGAACTTGGCCTCAATATACTGGCGGACGTTGGCGGCTTCGGTCGTCATTTTGACGCGGGCCTTCAGCGCATTGCGGATAAATTCGTCGCGTTCAGCCCCGCCCGCGTTCCACATGCTCTCGCCGCGGTTGACAAATTTGCTTTTGAGGTGCAGCCCGATGAACTCCACCCGGAAGCCGTGCCAGTCCAGCACCAGCACCTGGGGGTGGCGGTAATGGCGGTGGCGCACCTGGTCAAACTCGCCCCAAAAGTGGACATCCCAGCTGGCGTTGGTGAAGGCATCCCAGGTTTCCACTGGCAAAAGCGAGGCCATCTCCGCCAGGTTCTCGCGCACCAAAAACCAGATCCACTGGCTGCCGCTCATCCCATACTGCCCATCAGCCGCTTTGACAGCTTTCCATCTGCCGCCCAACAAATCGTTGGCAAAGGACTCGATGCTTTCTTCTTCGCGCGGCCCTTCAATGAGGCAGAGGATATCCGGATCAATGGCTTCAATTTCACTCACCACAGCCTCGCGGCGGGCCTGCTCTGCCGCGGTGGGGTTTTCTTTCAACAACCGCTCGAGGTGCTCCACATTCCAACTGGTAATTTTAATCTCGCCCATTTTTCCTCCCAAACCCTTAACCCTGCCCAAACCACACTCACCCGCGGCTGCCCAGCCAGAAGCGCCGCCAATCAGGCTCACTCTCATAGAGAGCGATCAAAGCATACAGGGTGGATACCGGGTGGCCCAACGCGAGCACGCCAAATATCCACAAAAAAGCTTTCAGCAGCGACTTTTCCCGGTACAGGATCCAGCTGCTGAACAGCGCCAGCCCGATATAGGCATCCAGCACGGTTGTCCTGCCCCAGGGTTTGGAAAGCATCTCGCCGCCTTCCTTCGTGAAATTCCCCCGCCACAAGGCGTGAACCAGACTGCCGGTAATCAGATAAAAGCACGCCAGAAGAAACGCTTTTGCATAACCCATTTGATCCTCCATTTCGAACCGAGAGAACTTTCGGATATATTCATTATAGGATGCCTGAAACCAAAAGAAAATATGTGAACAATCTCCATCGTGCTGCGACAAAAAAATCTCTGCGAGCCAAAAGGCATCGCAGAGATTCCTGGTTCCCCGCATCTATTCAGGATGAAGCGCAGGGGAAGTTTTCACAACTTCCGAATTTCAGGAGCCGCTTTCCACCGGATATCCGGCATCCAGCCAGACCTGATACCCACCCAGAATGGGGTTCACGTTTTCAAAACCATTTTCTATCAGGACGCGCGCCGCACGGGCGCTTGATTCTTCAGCCGGTCAGGTGCAGTAGGGAATGATCCAGTCGGCAGGGTCCAGTTCACCCAGCCGGCTTTGCACCTGATCCAGCGGGAGGGAGAGCGCGCCGGTGATATGAGAGGCCTGGTAGGCCTCCACGGTGCGGACATCCACAAACACGGCGCTGCCCTGGTCGTGGGCAATTTTGGCATCTTCAAGGGTGACCCGTTTCACATCCGAGGTTTCTCCAGCGACTGTCACCAGTTTTGGGCCCTGTTCGCTGGCAGTCCGGTTGTTTTGAACAGAAAGAATAATTGCCGCGGCAACAATCACCACGCCCAAAACGATAAGCCAGAACGGCCAGACCGTTTTCTTATTTTGACTTTGACGTTTCTTCTTGCGAGACACTGATAATCTCCTTTCAAATGGCACCGCTGCCAATGTTTTCAAAATGATTCAGAAAATAAAAATTTCATTGACCGTTATTACGACAAATTATATCTTATTTAACGACGAACAAAACCCTGTGGATTAATGTTTGGCAGTCTTTCCTGAAAATCAAAACAGCACAACCACAGACACGCGGGTTTCCTGTGATCCCGCTGCGGATTACGCGACACGGCAATCTGTTCCGCCCCGGCTGGTTATCAGGGATTCACCAGGGCCGGATATAAAAGGAAAGAAGCCGCTGGGGGGCGGCTTCTCTTGCTTATCTGTCCGGAAATATTGATCTGCACCGACTAACGACCATACGTATTTTCATAATCAACAATCGAGGCCTGGACTACTTTTTCGGCATGTTCGCGACCGTAGATGCCTTCGATGGTCATCGGGTTGTCTTTGCCAAACACCAGTTTATAGGTGGCGAAATAATGGCGGATCCGTTCAACCAGCAAAGTGGGCAGGTCTTCAATATCTTTCACGCTGCCCCAAAAGCTGTCGTTTTTGAGGATCGCGATGATCTTATCATCCGCTTCGCCGCCATCAATCGCCTGAATGCCGCCGACCACCTGTGCCTGCAGGATAATTTCCGATTTTGAAATCGGCCGCTCGCTGATGACACAGATATCCAGCGGGTCTCCGTCGCCCATTTCGGATTTGGGTGACAGCTTTCTGATCTCATCGCCGCAGTAGGTCTGGGGAATGAACCCGTAAAGAACCGGCGGCTGTGATGAAGTCCTTTGTGGGCGGTCCACCCGCAGGTAACCGGTCTCTTTGTCCACCTCGTATTTCACCAGATCGAAAGGGGTGATCTCAATGTAAGCATTTACCAGGCTGGGCGGGTTTGGGCCTACATTCAGACCATGCCAGGGATGAGGTCTCCAACGATAAAAGGGGCTTGGGAATTTCATCTACTTCTCCTGTTCGCGTCTCATTTTGCAGTTTTGGGGATGCATTCTTCTTGACAAATGGTTGAATCGGAGCAAGCTACAAGTACATTATAAGCGCAGAAAGCATTTTCCGAAACTGAATCGGCCTGCACATATTTTCAGCCGGAGGCTCTCAACACACTAATCCTCCAGCTCCAGCCAGCCCACTTCGTCCCAGTCCACCCGCCCGCTGGCGTCAAATTCAACGCCTTCCTCTTCCAGGAGCTGGCGCTGGAGGGCGGTGCCAATCCCATGCCCATGCACGCTGATCCGCCCCTGGCTGTTGATGACCCGCTGCCAGGGGATATCTGACCCGGAGCGGATGGCTGACATGGCATAGCCCACCATGCGCGGGGTACAGCCCCCCACAATCCGGGCAATCTGCCCGTAAGAGGCCACCTTGCCGGGCGGGATCTGGCGCACAATCTCATAAATCTGTGCATACAACGGACGCTTTTCCGGTTTGTTTTCCTTCATCAGCCCTCCCAAGATCGCTGGAGCCCTTTCCGGTAATCAGAAACCCCGGCGCTGCCCCTGCCAGGGAGGCGGCGCGGCACGTTTAAACTCTTCCACGCTGGGGCCGTGCAGGTTGCGCAAACGCCAGGTGCCGTATAAATAGCTGATAACCAGCAGCACCACTGTCGCGGGCCAGCCGGTCAGGATATTCAATACCGCCTGCATTGCCACAGACTGGTTCTGGTAAAAACGCCATTGGAGTGCCAGCCTCAGCCCAAAATAGACCGCCCAGGCCAGGGTCACTTCACTGTACGCGGGACGCACGCTGGGGTGCCAGTACCAGGCCAGCGGCCAGCGCCGGGCCACATAACTGGTCCAGGCCACCATCGGTCGGCCAAAAACCGTGCTGACCACACAAACCACCAAGGTCAGCGCTCCGGTGAGGATATTCGGCAGGAAAAACCCTTCGGCGCGGTTGAGGATCAGGGCGATCAAAGCCGCCAGCATGACCGCGGCCAACCCTCCCAGCGCGTATCCTGGAGGCTGGCGCCGCGCCAGCCGGTAAATGGTGAACACCCCGGCGATGGCCAGCGCGCTCCAAATCGCCGCTTGAAAACCAATCGCAGCGTCCACGATCACAAAAACCAGCGGGGGCAGGATCGAATCCGCAATCTTACCGCGCCCGGTCAATACCAGGCGCAATTCATTCCATAGCTCCTGAAGTTTACTCTCCGGCATCTCCGATCCCATACCTCCTATAAAGTGTAGAAATAATTCTACCCGCTGCTGCCCGGTGAATCCTTTTCATGTATAAATCTTACCCGCGGATAAAACGCGTGAGAGCAGCCACCGCCCCCAGCCCCATCAGCAGCACCAGCCCGCTGCCGCAAACCAGCCCGCCAGGAAAACCGGAATCCGTGTCCGAGTCCTCCTCCTCTTCCACACAAGCCACGTCATCCGTCCAGCGGTCCAGATCATAAGGGCATTCCCAATCCCGCTCTTCCACATCGGCGGGTTTGGCGTTCCAGCGCGCCGGGAGGCGGCAGTTTTCAACGTCTTCGACAAACGCGCACCGTCGAGCCACTTTATTGACGACCATATCCCTGCAATCTCCGTGGACTCCGCTGTGCCCGACCGTACAGCAAAATTCGACCTTGAAATGAGTGCAGATGGGCTCAATCTCCACCAGAGTATAATCAGCCGGACACGCCGCGGGTGGAGAAAACCCCAGCACTTCCCATCCCTCTGGAGGATTACAATCCATACATTCATCCCCGCCAAAGATCTCCGCGCACTGCCGGGTCTCATGATTCACCACCACCTTGGGGGGCGCGGGAGCCGCAGAAACATGCCCCCAGGATGCCGCCATCCCCAAAACAACCAGAACGACAACTGCCGCCAACCAAACTTTTGATCTCATCTTTCGCCCTCCCATTGTTCCAGCCAGACCGTCAGCTTCGGATAAAACAACATAGCCGCGATAACCTGTACCATCGATTATAGAGAGAATACCAGTTAAATAAAATCCCCCCGGACAAATTGGTTCCCGGAGAGATTTTGGAACTTTCAGATCAAACACGCAAAATCAAAGCTTACCGCAGTGCTTTTACAACCTTTTCCAGCGCGTCCAGCGCGCTCCGCATCAAATCCGGATCGGCCTGGGTACCCATGTGTCCGAGCCGGAAGATCTTGTCAGCCAGCGGGCCGTAACTGCCGCCCACCACCATGCCCTCTTTGCGCAGCCCCGCGTCCAGGCTCTGCCAGGTAACTCCCTGCGGGATTTTCACCGCGGTTACCGTAGGCGAGGAAACCGCCTCGGGTTTGGGGAACAGCTCGAGCCCGATCTGCTGGATGCCCTCACGACACATGGCAGCCACCCGCTCATGCCGGGCGAAACTGTTTTCCAGCCCTTCACGCAGCAAACTTTCGGTGGCCGCGTAAGTGGCTGCCACACCCACCCAATTCGGAGTGTAGGGGAAGTAGAATTGCTCTTGCGCGGTCAGGAAAGGCAGCAGCGCGTCGTAACCAGCATAGTTGACTTCTTTGATGATCTCCCAGGCCTGATCGCTGATGGTCACATACGTCATGCTGGGGGGCAATGAGAGGCATTTCTGAGAACCGCCCAGTGCGAGGTCAACCTGCCATTCGTCCGCCAAAACCGGCGCGCCCGCCGCGCTGGCCACTGAATCCATGTAGAGCAGCGGGACGCCGTGTTTCGCCTTCAAACGCCCCAACTCCGCGATTGGGTTCAACGTGCCGGAAGGGGTTTCGCAATGCACCACTGTGATCATTTTGGGTTTAAATTGCACAATAGCCCGCTCAATACGCTCCCAATCATAGAGGGTCTCATCAAAGCCAAAACCCACTGTCTCGACCTCCGCGCCAACGCTTTTTGCCATATCGCCAATGCCAAAGCCAAAAACACCGGTCGCCACCGCCAGAACACGGTCACCGGGGACAATGCAGCTTTTCAACGCCCCCCACAAAGCCAGCATTCCTTCCCCGGTCTGAATCGCCACGCGATTTTTCGTACCAAAGACCTTCTGAAGATTGGCCTCCGTGCGGTTATACAGATCGAGGAACTCTGTTTCCAGATCTCCTGAGCCATAATTGACCTGATACGCGTCCAGAACTTCTTGAGCCACCTTGACCGGGCCAGGTACCATGGGGATTGAATATGTTTGCATACGCCGCTCCTTACAAAAAATTAGAACCCTTCCACATAACCTTTTGGGAAGGAAATAATACCCAATCAACAAGCCGGACAACAGCCTACAGGCAATCCAACCCGAGATGCCCCTGCTGGCCCTGTCTGTGACCCATTATAACAAGAGCCGGACAATATCAGAATGGGTGGGGGTCACTTCTTCTGGCTGTATTGCCGCTTCAGCCAGCTGCTGAGGCCATCCAGGCCAGGAAACAGCACCCGCTCGGTGATATTGGCCTGGTCGAGTTTGTCGCGGATCTCCCACTTGAGTTCTGCCGGAATGATGATCTTGCGCCATAAATCCGGCCGGTCTTGCAGCCAATCATCCATAGAAAGCCTGGGGTTGGACATCACCGAAAACAGGGCGTACTGGTTGATGATCCGGTCATCAATCGAGGGCGGCTCCAGAAAAAGTGCGAAATCAGATTTCATCCGGGTATCCATGTCTGCCAGCGAGACCACAAACTCCGAAAGCATGCTCACCGTGAACAGGTCCGCGCCTTCTTTCTCCAGCATAGCGCGATATTCGGGCGGCAGGAGCTGGTGGGTGCGTTTGAAATTGACCATCCACACCGCGCCATCACGGTCAAACTGATCAATATGAGAAACCGCAAAATGCAAGGCTACATAGGGGGAATAGGTCCAATCGAGCAGGCGGGTGGGCAGACCGCGGTGCTGGGCCACTGCCAGCCAGTGCCAGACCGAATCGCGCTCTACCACATCGCGGTGGGCGTACTTGCGGAAGTTTCGCAACAGGTGGTGCTCCATTTTGGCAAAATCACCGCCCAAACGGATCAATGTGGTCTCAAGACGGTAAGAAGCATCTTGCACACCCCGAAAAGCATAAGGAGAGCGGTAGCGATCCAGCGCTGGATTCAAAGCCCCCTCAAAAAGCTGGGCCTCAAGCTCAAACCAGTTTTTTGCTCGAAAAGTATTTTTTTCCATCCATCAAACCCCAATCCCAGAATTGAATGTACAACCGCAGTTTGATTATATTGCATCCACCCGCCACTCACCACCCGATTCTAAAAAATCTGCCAAAAAGAGACCGCGTCGTCGTCAGAGTTTGCAGCGAACCATCCCAATTGGACATTTATACCAGAATCTAAAATCACCTTCCGCAGATGTTGACATTCTCTCCAAGTCAGTATATGATAGGGAAAACAATGGGAGAGCAATTCGATTAATGCAGATCATCATTCTGTTTGATAGTGGTGGAAATGAGGGCGCGCTTTCTTAATGCGTGCTCTTTTTTTGTATCTGCATACCCGGCGCTCCCCCTCCCTGAAAGGAGATTTCCAGCATGGATTATGGCATGATCGGAAAAATTGAAAAAGCCAAACGGTATGCAGAGGAACGCGATCGGTTTCATTTCACGAGTTTCACAGTAGACATCAAGGGTGAGAACAACCAGCACGCAGTGAGCTACGACCATGGCGAATGGACCTGCACCTGCAGTTTCTTCGCCTCTCGCGGCCGATGCAGCCACACCATCGCTTTGGAATTCATCTTGAAAGATATGCTCGACGAAGAAGCGCCCGAAGCATAACTTATTCCAATTACAATATCTTCATCTCTTCCCACATCACCGCCCTCTTTTCTTCAGGCCACAAAAGTGTAGGAAAGGGGACGGTGTTACATGTTAACATTACAGCGTCATTTTCCCCTTTATTTCACAGCGAAAATCAACTTTTTGCCTGAAGCCAGAAATTGGCAAATCATTTAACATTCCTGCCGCCTGTATGTATAATGGTGTGTGTTATTTGTATATTGCTTTCATTCCAGGAGATGTTTTATGGAGCCAATCAACCGTGAAGAAATCGTACAGTTAACCGAGCAATACGGCGGCGCGTGGGGCCTGCAACACACCCGCCGCTTGCTTAACCTGATTTCCCTGATCGATGAAGGCCAGGAGTACAACGCCGACGCGGTATGGGTTGCCGCCCACCTGCATGACTGGGGCGGCTATTCGCCATGGAAACAGGATGGGGTGGACCACGCTGCCCGCTCTGTGGAGGTAGCCCGCGATTTCATGCGCGAACGCGGCTACCCGGCGGAGTTCTCTGATCTGGTGCTGGAGTGCATCGCCACCCATCACACTTGCGGCCCCAACCGCAGCATCGAGGCTGTGCTGCTCAGCGACGCCGACGGGCTGGACTTCCTTGGCGTGGTTGGCGTGCTGCGCGATTTTTCCAAGAACCCGCGCGACCTGCGGGGCGCCTATCAAACCGTGCTGAAGCGCCGCGCCAAAGTGCCCGCCCAGCTGTGCATGGAAAAGACCAAACAGATCGCCGAAATCCGCCTGCGGCAGATGGACGCGCTGCTGGAACAGTTTGTGTCGGATTCCTTCGACTGCTTCTAAGCGCTCCAACCCATCCCGGCAGTTCAGGTATAATCCTCTCCAAGCGGAGAAACACCTCCCCGCCGTACAATGCCCCTTTGGAATCCATCAAGCTCCGAAATACAGCGGAAAATACCTGAAAAAACATGGAAACAATCTCTCTCACCAAACCACAAGCACGCCGTTTTATCCTGTCCCACCAGGGACTGCGGCCGCCCCACACCCTGGCGGGAAAAGCCGGCGCGCTGGAACACATCCGGCGGGTTGGCTGCATCCAGTTTGACCCGCTCAACATTGCCGGCCGCAACCCGGAACTGGTGCTGCAGGCCCGGGTCGCGGATTTCCAGCCCGCCATGCTGGAGGAACTGCTGTATCGCGACCGCCACCTGCTTGACGGCTGGGATAAGATGATGTCAATCTACCCGGTGGAAGACTGGCCTTTCTTCCAGCGCCGCCGCGCCGCCGCATTGGAGCGTTACAACCACGGCAAACGCCCGGCGGCGGCCATCCTGCCGGAAGTGCGCGCCGCGATCAAGCGGCGCGGCCCGCTTTCTTCCATCGACCTCGATTTTGACCAGACCGTGGATTGGGCCTGGGCGCCAACCCGCATCGCCCGCGCCGCCCTCGAAAGCATGTACTACTGGGGGGAGCTGGTGATTCACCACAAGGTCAACACCCGCAAAGTGTATGACTTTGCCGCGCGGCACATCCCGACAGAGCTACTGCACGCGGCGGACCCCAACCCCACCGAAGCGCAGTTCCACGATTGGTACCTGCTGCGGCGGGTCGGGGGGATCGGGATGGTGTGGGATAAAGCCGGAGACGCCTGGCTGGGGATTCCAGGGTTGAAAAGCGCGCAGCGCAAAGCAGCCATGGCGCGGCTGCTGGAGCGGGGTGAGCTGCTGGAGGTGAGCGTGGATGGGATCAGCGTGCCGCTGGTGATGCGGGCCGCCGACCTGCCAACCCTTGAAACCTCTCTGAAACCGGACCCCGCCGCCCCGCGGACCGCCATCCTGGCCCCGCTCGACAACCTGCTGTGGGACCGGCGCTTCGTCGAGGAGCTGTTCGGCTTCCGCTACCGCTGGGAGGTCTACAAGCCAGCCGCCGAGCGCGAGTTCGGCTACTACGTCCTGCCCGTCCTATACGGCGAGCGCTTCATCGCCCGCTTCGAGCCGGGCCGCGACAAGAAAAACAACGCGTTGATCATCCAGAACTGGTGGTGGGAGCCGGGCGTGGAGCCAGACGCGGATATACAGGCCGCCCTGCGGACCTGCTTTGAACGCTTTATGGGATTTCTGGGGGTGGAAGCAATCCGCTCAGAGGCAAAGGCTGCCTTGCCTTTCCTGCCAGAAGGACACTGATAAATCTTTTTGCCTTCTACTTAAGCAAGATCTAACTTCCTCATTCGCCCGATTTCGGGGTCCTTACCTTCGCGTAGAGGAACTGGTCGCCGATGCGGCCTTCCTTGATGACGCTGTTGCGCAGGCGACCTTCCAGCTCAAAGCCGGCTTTCTCCAGCAAGCGGCAGGAAGCCCGGTTGGAGGCATACGGCTCAGCATAAATGCGGACCAGGCCAAAACGCTCAAAAGCGAAATCGGTGAAACGCTGCACTGTTTCCGTCATGATCCCTTTGCCCCAGAAAGGCTCGCCCAGCCAGTAGCCCATCTCAGCCGTCAGGCGGTGCACATCCTGGTTGAGGGTGATACCAATCCCACCGACGGCCTCTTCGGGCGTCGCGATGGCGAAATAGGTGACCGGGTCCTGGGTGGTGGCCCTCGCCAGGAAAGCGCGCGCGTTTTCAAGGGTATAAGGATGCGGGAAACCATCGCGCAGGTTTTTCCAGATCAAATAGTTGTTGCCATACTTCACCAGCGCATCCGCGTCCCGCATGTCCCACGGGCGGATGGTTCCAAAAGAAGTGGGGATTGAGTTCACAACGCCCTCCCAGGATGTGTGTGAGATTAATTGACATTATAAAAGATATTCGGGTTTTTATGCCGGCAAAATGATATCCACTCCCGGCAAATTGTGATAAACTGTGAAAAATAACCCCATTCCCATCACTCTGATTTCCAGTTCGCAAGCCGCTCTCAACACAGGTTATGAAAGTGGAGCTCTGTGGGGGAAAATACAGATAGGAGCAGCCCATCTATGTTCACAAGGAAGAATTTAATGCCTGTATGGCTTGCGGCGGCAGTGCTTTTGCTGATCAGCGCAGCGGCCTGCGCGCCCGCCGCGCCGCCAACCTTTGAAGCGACTCCCAAGATCGAAATCGAGCAGCCCCCAGCAACAACTCAGGTCGTGGAAATTGAGCCCGTGCCCACCGCCACGATGGCGCCCAACACCCCCACACCAGAGCCGACCCTGGAACCCACGCAGGAGCCTTCACCCGAACCCACAGAGACGGTGGCCCCGCCGCTTGACCAGGCTGTTTCGGCGGAAACCGGAACCGAGCCGCTGCCCGAAGGATTCAATGCCTGGTGTGTGCGCAGAGACGTTTACGATCAGGGTACGCTGGCCAAGGACGGCACCATGCCCGCCTGGGGCCGGCCAGCGGTGATGAAAGACGGCAAACCAGACCTGATCATCGAAGTCCAATCCTGTACCTTTGTGTACACCTTCGATGAGCCCGTCCAGCCGGGGACCCGGCTGGTAATCCACGACACCCTGGACGCGCCCTTTGTGAACATGGAACTGACACCCACTGAGGATTACCCCAATGTGGCTTACGCTGTGGTGACCCACGGCTCTCTGGTGGAAGCACAGGTGTGGACAATTGATTTCCGGGTTGCTGTGGAAGACCCGAACGGAGTTGAGATCCGCTCAGAAATGGTATCCTTTGAGCGGGGCTGGCGGCCCGGATTGTGCTACGGCGGGATGTGGCCTAACGCGGTCACCGGCCGGTGTCCTGAAATGGGTGAAGCCCACCCCTGGGACCCGTGGTACCAGTACAGCGAATATGGCGGCTACAATGAAGGCGTGACCACGCCCGGCCCAATCATGCCCCCGCCCTGGGAGGATTAAAGGCCATCGTTCAGGCGCTTCGAAAGCGCTGAAAAAAATATCCTAAGTCACAAAATCATTAAAAAAAGGAGCTGTCGCAATAATCGACAGCTCCTTTTCTTTGCTCTGGCGGAGAGAGTGGGATTCGAACCCACGGTAGCCCGTAAAGGCTACAACGGTTTTCGAGACCGCCCCATTCAACCACTCTGGCATCTCTCCATCAACGCTATTAACCGCACCCAATTATAGCAGAGAGTGCCCTAAATTTCCACGATGGTTCCCGGCCCTGGGTAGGTGACCGGCGCGATTTTCCGCTGGCGGATTTTCTCAATCAGCGGTTCCGCGCCGCGCTCTTCACCATGCACCAGGAAAATCTGCTTCAGCGTTTCCCGCGAGGCGGCCGCATACTCCAGTAGAAAATCCTGACCGGCATGCGCCGAAAGGCCGCCGATCGTGGCTACTTCCGCCCTGCGGATGTAATTTTCGCCAAAGATACGCACCTCAGTTTCCCGGTCCGCCAGCCGGCGCCCCAGGGTGTGCGGCGCCTGCCAGGAAACGATAGCAATCGTATTTCGGGGATCCTCAATGTTGTTCTTTAAGTGATGCAGGATACGCCCGGCCTCAGCCATCCCTGAAGCCGAAATGATCACCATCGGACCTTTGCGCTGGTTGATGGCTTTCGAATCTTCCACCGAGCGGGTATAGATCAGGTTTTTAAAATTCAGCGCGGGATGTTTACCTTCGCGAATAAACTCCCAGGTTTCTTCGTCAAAACATTCCTTGAAATCGCGGAAAATATCGGTGGCGTTGACTGCCAGCGGGCTGTCCACATAGACCGGAATGGAAGGGATCACTCCTTCCGTGATCATCTTATTCAAGTCATAAACCAGCTCCTGCGTGCGTCCCACCGAGAATGCAGGAATAATCACCTTACCGCCCCGGGCTATTGTCCTGGCAACCACGTCCCGAAACTCGACGAAGGCCTCATCCGGGTCACGATGGGTCTTATCGCCGTAGGTACACTCCATTATCAGGTAATCCGAGTCGTAAGGCAGCACCGGGTCGCGCAGCAGCGGCAGTTTCAGCCGCCCGATATCCCCGGAGAACCACAGGCGCTTCTTACTGCCATTTTCCTGAATATCCAGCACCACCGCCGCCGAACCCAGAATGTGTCCTGCCTCCACCAACCGGGCTGTCACGCCGGGGATTGGCTCAAAGGGCTGCTCATAATCCACTGCCTTGAAATAGCGCGCGGCCCGCTCCGCGTCGACGATCCTGTACAACGGTTCCACCGCGGGTAATCCTCGCCGGCGGTTCTTTTTGCTGACATATTCCGCATCAGATTCCTGAATATGCCCGGAGTCGCGCATCATCAGTTCCGCGAGCTTCGCGGTGGCTTTGGTGGCATAAATCAGCCCTTTGCAACCCTGCTTCACCAGATTTGGCAGGTTCCCGCTGTGGTCAATATGCGCGTGAGAGAGGATCACCGCATCTACCGAGGCGGGGTCATAGGCAAAATTCTGGTTCCGCTCATAGGTATCCTGGCGGCGACCCTGAAACAAACCGCATTCCAGCAGCAAGCGGTGGCCATTAATATCCAGTAAATGCTGTGAACCGGTCACCGTCTGGGCAGCGCCATTGAAATGAATCAACATTTTCGCTACTCCTTTTGTTGTAACTCGCGCATTAAATCTTTTCCAAATCGCTCAAACCGCCAGGGGATGGTTTCCATCACCTGCTGCAATTCTCCCAGATTGGAAGGATTGCAAGAAGCGATCTCCTGCATGATATCCCGAGGAAGCACAACGTCAGATGGCACACCCATTTTCTGTCCGGCATCCTTCCGCCAGTTGCGCAGCCGGTTCAAACGGTCAATCATATCCGTTTCCCGGCGGTTGTGCGAGTCGCGGGCCACAACCGGGCGGCGGGTGCCCACCCGCACCGCTTCTACCAGCCAGTTCTTATGGCGCTGGACATTGCGGTAGCTCAGCCCTTCCAGTTCCGCCAGTGCCTGCTCATTGGTGGGACATGCCTGCGCCACCTGAAGCAGCGAGCGATTGCTGATGATCTTAAAGGGCGGCACATCGCGCATCTGAGCCTGTTTATCGCGGTAAACACACAGCGACTGCAGCACTGCCATCTGCCGGTCAGAAAGCTGCTCCCGGCCGGCGATCCGCCAACACAGGTTCAGCCCGTTTTCGGTTGAGGTGATTTCCACACCACACTGGCGGTTGAAATCTTCTTCCGCCAGCGGCCAGCGGCCGGACTCTACCAGCTCTGCTTTCATGGAATTGCGCAGCGGGATCAGATAATGGGTATCCAGCCGGGCGTAATCGGTGTACTCGCGCGGTAAAGGTCGTTTTCCCCAATTCGCTTTCTGATAGCGTTTATCTACTTTGATATCAAAAACTTCCTGCAGCATAGATGCCAGGCCGACTGCTTCCCTGCCCAATATGCGGCCGGCGATCATGGTATCAAAGATATTCTCAAAAGTGAAATTAAAATCGCGTTTGAGGCAGATCAGGTCGTATTCCGCGGCGTGAAAAATTTTCTCTATATCCGGGTTCGCGAAAATGGCGGCTAACGTGGAAATATCCTTCAGACCCAGGGGGTCAACCAGATAGTCCTGGTTAAGTGTCGAGAATTGGATCAGGCAAACTTGCTCCTGATAGGCGTAAAGGCTGTTGGACTCGGTATCCACGGCCACCATGGTTTGCCTGGACAGGTCATCCACCATCGCTCGCAGGGTATCTGGTCGGTCGATCCAGATGGGATCATCCAGAGGGGGTGTTTTCATAAGCTCCATTATAGCGCATTATTCCAGCTTCCAATTTCCAATTGCACAAGGCTCAGAGTCAATATACAATCTATATGCAGAGGTTTGTAAATCCGCTACAATACCTGTTACGCAATTGGCATCAATGGGTGTTCATGGTATAGTAATTTCATGAAGGAGGGTCCTATGAATGAACGCGTTCTGATAATTGAAGATGATGAAGCGATCGTCAAGGTGCTTGAACGGACTTTAAGATATGAAGGGTATCAAGTCGATTCCGCCTATGATGGGGAAACCGGACTGGAGAGCGCGCGTGAAAACAAGCCTGACCTGGTCATTCTGGACTGGATGCTGCCCGGGATCGACGGCCTGGAAGTCTGCGAGCGGCTGCGCTCGCGCGGCAGCCAGCCCATCCTGATGCTCACCGCGAAGGATGCGACCGAGAACCGTGTTCAGGGGCTGGATTCCGGCGCAGATGATTACATGGTAAAGCCTTTTGAACTCGATGAGCTGCTGGCCAGAATCAGAGCATTGCTGCGCAGAACGCAGCCCGAGCGCGCGCCTGTGCTTTCTTTTGCCGATCTTTCACTGGACACCTCCACCCGCCAGGCCATGCGCAAAACCCGCGTGATCAACCTGACCGCCAAAGAATATGACCTGCTGGAGCTTTTCCTGCGCCATCCCCGGCAGGTTCTTACCCGCGAAGTGATCTTTGACCGGGTTTGGGGCTACGACTTTGGCGGGGAAAGCAACGTGCTGGATGTGTACATTCGCTACTTGCGCCAGAAGCTCGAGCTGGAAGGCGAGCAGCGTCTGATCCACACTGTGCGGGGGGTAGGATACGTCCTGCGCGAGCTGCCATAAATGTCTCTGAGGCTGCGTTTGACCCTCCTGTACTCCTCAGTATTAGGGGGGGTCTTGATGATTGCCGGAACAATGGTCTACGCTCTGGTCAGTGTTTTTTTGCTGAACCAGGTCAACAACACGCTTAACCGTTCTGCCGAAGAGATCATCAACAACCTCAAGGTCAACGCGTCCAACCAGTTTGATTCCCGCTCCATTATTAAATACCAACCCGAAGATAATATCAGCTTTCAGGTCTGGGGAAATAACCGCAGCCTGCAGCTCTCTTACCCTGCCAGCCAGACCACCCCGCTGGATGAAGCCGGGTTGTGGTCCGGCAGGCAGATCATTGAAACCACCAATGACCAGCTCCGTAATATGCGGGTGTTGAGTATTCCGCTCAAAACTGAGCGTGGTCCGGTAGGCGTGCTGCAGGTGGGTTTTAACCTGGCATTAATCGACATCACCCGCCGCACACTGGCCACCGTGCTGGTGATGCTGATCCTGTTTGCGATGCTCTTAACCGGCCTGGCCGCCTGGCTGCTCACGGCACGCGCGCTGGCACCTTTATCCACTGTAATCCAGATCGCCACCAAAATTACCAAAGCGGACGACCTGCAGCGCCGCATCCCTCTGAGCGGTCCGCCGGACGATGAAGTTGGGCAGCTGATCCAGGCCTTTAACCAGACCCTGGAGCGTCTTGAACAGCTTTTTAACACCCAGCGCCGTTTCCTGGCCGATGTAAGCCATGAACTGCGCACACCACTCACGGTGATCAAAGGCAATGTTGGCCTGATCCGAAGGTTGGGCGAGACCGACGAAGAATCACTGCGCAGTATTGAAACAGAAGTTGACCGCCTGACCCGCCTGGTGGGCGACCTGCTTCTGCTGGCCCAGGCCGAATCGGGAAGACTGCCGCTCAACATGAATCCGATCTCATTGGATACTCTTCTGCTGGAAGTTTTCCAGCAGATGCAGACCCTGGCAGGTGACCGGATCAAATTAAAGATTGTGGAGATTGACCAGGTGATGATCAATGCTGATCAGGACCGCATCAAACAGGTTTTTGTCAATCTGATCAGCAACGCCATTCACTACACCTCCAGGGGCGGAGAAATCCGAATCGCGCTTTCCAAAAAAAACCATCAGGCTATGATCGAAATCTCTGATAATGGGCCGGGTATCCCGGAAGAAGACTTGCCGCACATCTTTGAGCGGTTTTACCGGGGCGAGAAATCCCGCACCCGCAGCAAGGGCAGCGGTTTTGGACTGGGATTGTCGATCGTGTACTGGATTGTGACCAACCACCAGGGTTCGATCGAGGTCAAATCAAAAGAAGGGGAAGGGACTACCTTCCTGGTATGGCTGCCGGCAATTGACTAATCCCCAACAGCCTGTTGACAGCTCGCGCAGAGAAAATCCGGACCAGAAGGTTGGAGCGCGGGGGAAAACAGAATCTTAATCAGTGGGTTAAATGGACACGGGACGACCGGAGGAGATCGTCCCGTGTTTTATAACCATTCAAACCCTCAAAAACGCCGGGAACCAGAATTGTTTAGTCCTGAGCCGTCAGAATTGGAACGCATCTGCAGGCTGTGGTAGGTAGGCTCAGGATGCGAAGGGCCAGGATCAGGAACTGTTGGACGCACAGAAGGGCGAGCGTTTGAACGGTTGGGTGAGGCGTTGAGCGTGGCCGGCCGGGAAACCCGGGAAGATGCGCCGCTGGACGCTGGACGCTGCTGCGGCAGGCTCTTTGGCTGGTAAGAAGACCTGGAAGAAACCCGCCGGTTGTGCCAGATCAGCCGGTCACCGGCCATTGAAAGAGAACCGATGATCAGGATGCGGATGACCCACACCATGATAGCCACGAATACTGGCACAACCTTGGTGATGGTTTCGGTATCCATGACAGCCGCGCTCTGCACATTGTGGGTCAGGATGGCCATAGAAACGCCCCACCAGGTCAGCATGGCGTTCATGGTTGCCGCCAGAAGCCAGGCCCCAAACAGATACCACACTTCTTTGGGTTCTTCGTTACCCTGTTCGGGGGTGAACAGACGGGCAATCCCGGCAAAGTCGATACCGCAGAAAGCCACCGTTAAGATCGTTGCCCAACGGATGCCCGCGAATTTAAGGTTGCCCAGTAAATCGCGCAGGGCGTAATCGGTAGTGCTGTAGTTAAACATTTCAAATGCAGCCAGGGCTGTAATAATGATGAGCCCAAACAGAACACCAGGCTGGACGGAAATCCGCCTGAGGGATCTGAAGGGGTTTCGGATGGTTGTACGAGCGCTTGAGAGGTTCATTTCATGCTCCTTTGAGAACAAATAAAAACCTGTGATCTAACTTTTCTGTATTATAGAACATATATTCTATTAAGTCAATAGGTTTGTTCTATGAATTTATATAATGTTCTAAGATTATTTCATTTTCACTCCTTTCTATCACTATTGCGCTCGATATTCCTATTACATCTGGACTGATCCAATCTTAGGTATGTTGTATTTCCTCCCATCCTGTTCTACAATTTTTATTGAAATATCCATTCTCACAAGTAGAGGCCAAACATGAACCCCATCCCACCCACCGAATGTCTGGTCTGCCGCAAGCACCGCGGCGAGATTTCCATTCCAGGCGGGGCGATTTACGAGGATGAACTGGTCTTTATCTCCCACGCGCCGCTGTGGGGAGATGAAAAAGACCATTACCTGGGGCATATCTTCATTGAACCCAGGCGACATGTGCCGGAGCTGGCCGGCCTGAGCGAGGCGGAGGCTCAGGCCATCGGGCTGCACACCAGCCGGGTGGCGCGGGCATTGATGCGCACCGAGGGGGTGGAACACGTGTACGCTTTTGTGATCGGCGACGGGGTGCTGCATGTGCATGTCCACGTGATCGGCAGGTACCCCGGCGCGCCGCGGGAATACTGGGGGCCGCGGGTGGACGACTGGCCGGACGCGCCCCGGGGCGGGGAGGCGGAAATCGGGCAGGTGGCAGCCCGCGTCCGGGAATTTCTTCAACAGCATTCCGGTTAGATTTCAGACGCAAGGCTTTGCTGAACTTTTCCCCGGAGGTGCTGCCTGGCCTGCCAGCACCTGAAACCGTCCGGAAAATTGTGAAAGGATAACCATGCCAACCTGGCAAAAATCTCTAAAAGGCGATCCACTACCGTGGCTGCTCGAACCCGAAAACCCATCCGCCCGCTACTGGACGCTGGTCGATGTGCTTGAGCGTCCGGCCGGCGATCCCGAAGCGTCGGAAGCCAGAGAAGCCATCGCGCGGCAGCCCCTGGTGCAGGAGTTATTCGCCCTGCAGCACCCCGAGGGGTATTGGGGAGACGATGAAACCAAACCCTACACCGCGCAGGGAGCGGTAGCCGTGCTGGGCTTGCTTCACATGCTGGGAGCGGTTCCCGACAAACGTACCGCCGCCGGCTGCGACTCCCTTCTGAAATTCTGCCAGCACGAGAGCGGCGGCTTATCCCTGAATAAAACCCTGCGCAGCGGGATCTTCCCCTGCACGACCGGAGAGCATCTTCCCACCCTGGTGTATTTCGGTCTGAGGGATGATCCACGGGTGCGGGCCGCTTTTACTTTTCTTGTCGAGGACATGTCAACCGGTGACGCGCTGGACTGCGGGCGCTACCAGCACCGGGACTGCCTGTGGGGAGCAATCGCGGCCCTCAATGGCCTGGCGGTGCTCCCCGCCGATATGCGATCCTCCCAGTCCAGGCAGGTGGTGGAGCGTCTGGCAAATTCCCTGCTCAACGCGCAATATAATTTTGAAGGAGAACACAAGCGCTGGCTCACTTTTGGGGTACCGCGGGCATGGGACTTGCTCAGCGCCCTCAAAGCGCTTGCCGCGCATGGGTACGCACACGACGGGCGGTTTGCGCCATTGCTAAACCGGGTGCTGGAACGCCAGGATGATCAGGGACGGTGGCTATGCGGGTCTGTCTCCCGCACCTGGCAGATCGATCAGCGCAACCGCCCCAGCAAATGGGTCACACTCGACGCGCTGCGGGTGCTCAAACAGGCAGCATCGTAGTATCCATTTAGTCTTCCAGGACAAGCTGCTGCTGTGCAGGAGAAATTCGCCCGCAAGACAGCAGACTTCGGGGTATCGCGGAACCAATCAGTTTCATCCAACGTCAGTTATTACAGACGCGGGAAACGCGTGTCCCGGCGCCTCGCGCGCCGGCCAGAATATCCGTATGGTTGATACATTAGAGGTTCGCGATGAAAAGAGCTGTTTTAAACCTGTTGTTATCCGCCCTGGTGCTCGCGCTTGCCGCCTGCGGCCGAGCAGCGGAACCTGTCCATCTTGAAAGCACCCTACCGGTGCCATCCGCAATCCCAACGGAGATGCCCCTCCCCACCAGCACTTCCGAACCCACCGGTCTGCCGGTGCCAGCCGCGCCAACGCTCTCCTTCGATACGGCCACTTACCGCGATGAAACTGCCGGCTTCGAACTGGATTACCCCGCCGGTTGGGCACTGGATGGCGGCGAGCGCCATTCACGCGGTTATTTTGTCCAGTTCTACTCCTGGAGCTGGCGGCCCGGTGAAGCGGTTGAGAGCATTCCCCCCGGCGAGACGGTCTTATCGCTCACGGTGAATGACTGGGACCCCAAAAACGACCTGGAAGCATATCTTGACCAGCGCAGACTGGCCTGGGACGCTTCCGGGATAGTGGTGCTTACCGAAGAACGTGTCACCCTGAGCGGCGGCTGGCCAGCCGCCCAATTCACCGTGCAGGGACTGGATGGCACGCGGGGATTCTTCCTGTTCACCACTGCCGGCGAGCAGTACCTGACCCTCAGCGGCAGCGGAGACCTGAGCCTGCTGACGGATATCGCCAATACACTGCGGCGCATTTCTTAATGCACGTACCCACAGGCAGAGACAGGCTTCACGGTATAATTGGGTTACTTTCAGGCAGGCGGTACCAGCCTGCCTGAAAAATTCTTTTACCACCAACACGCCATGGAACCCAACCACTCAGCTATCCAATTTTGTATTGTAGGCGCACAGGTATTGGGGCGTTAATATGTGGTGGAAAGATATGTTGACAGTTGCGGGATTATTCTTGAAGCTTGGCGCAATCAGTTTTGGCGGTCCGGCAGCGCATATCGCCCTGATGGAACAGGAAGTGGTACGAAAGCGAGGCTGGCTGGACCAGGAACATTTTCTGGATTTACTGGCGACGACCAATCTGGTCCCCGGCCCCAATGCGGTAGAGATGGCCGTTCACATCGGATATGTGCGGGCCGGCTGGCCGGGTCTGATCGCCGCGGGGACCGCGTTCATCTTTCCGGCATTTCTCATCAGCCTGGCGCTGAGCTGGGTCTATGTCCAGTATGGCGCCTTACCCGAAGGTAAGGCGCTGTTTTATGGGATCAACCCGGTCGTGATGGCCATCATCCTGGTGGCTTCCTACCGGCTGGGCAACACAGCATTGAAAGGGAAAATTCAGACCCTGCTTGGGCTGCTCGCTTTTGGAGCCGCCCTGCTGGGAGCGAACGAGGTGCTTATCCTGCTGGCTTCCGGGGTCGCCGGAATGGTGCTGTTGACCCCACCGCAGGCGAGACCCAAACACACCCCAATGGGTTTGATCTTTCCTTTGATACCCTTGCTCGCAGCCGCGCCCGACGGTTTGCGCTGGCTGGATGAGCGTTTGCCGCAGTTGGGGTTGTTCTTCCTGAAAGTGGGCACCTTCCTGTTTGGTTCGGGCATGGTGCTGTTTGCTTTCATCCAACGCGATGTTGTGGACCGATTTGGCTGGTTATCCCAGCAGCAGTTGATCGACGCAATCGCGGTTGGACAGATGACCCCCGGCCCGGTGCTATCCTCGGCAACGTTTATCGGCTATCTGGTATCTGGCTGGCAGGGCGCGCTGGTTGCAACGATTGCCGTCTTCTTTCCTTCCTTCATCATCATTGTGCTGATCGGCCCGATCATCCCCCATCTGCGTCAATCTCCGGCCGCACAAGCCTTCCTCAAAGGAGTCAACGCGGCGGTGGTTGCCCTGATCCTGGCTGTAAGCCTCTCCGTATTCCAATCGGCGATTGTGGATGGGTGGACCGTTCTGATATTGGCTGCTGGACTGTTCGCTTTACTGCGCTACCGGGTGGACACATTGTGGCTGATACTTGGCGGGGCGGCAGCCGGGCTGCTGCACTCTTTGTGTGGGTGAGCAGGCCAAAACAGGAAGTACATCCTGGAAATAAAGAGGCCGGAGCATCCCTCCGGCCTCTCAACATTATTACACATAGCGCGCGGCTCAGGAAACCTGCGCCTCTTTGATCCAACCCTTAACCTCATCCATCTGCGGCAGGCGCCCAGAGCACTTGACCACCTCATCAATCACCAGGGCCGGGGTAGAGATGATATCATACTGCATGATCTCCGCCATTTGCCGGACATGGTCAAATTCCGCCGCCGCGCCCAGTTCGGCCACGGCGTCGCGCGCCAATTGTTCCAGCCGGTTACATTTGGGGCAGCCACTGCCTAATATTTTGATAATCATAATTTTCTCCTCTTATTCAAGATCAATCTCAATTCTTTATCGAACAAAGAAACCAAAGATCAGCCCCGCCAGGGTGCTGAAAATAGCCACCAGGGTCACATAAAGCGCGGTTTTCTTTTTGCCAATCACCGTGTTGGTGATCAGGATTGACTGCAGGCTCAACTCAGGATCGGCCAGAAGGTAAGCCAACAGCGGGCCGCGGTGCATGCCCAGCGAGAGGAAAGTCTGCGCCACGGGCACTTCTACCAGAGTGGGGAAGTACATAAACACCCCGAACAGCACGCCAGCCAGGTTCGCCAGGATGGTGTTGCGGCCTGCCAGCGATTGGATCCAGGAAGCGGGAATGACTACCCGCGCCATCCCGGCCACAAACACACCCACCACCAGCAGCGGGATGATCTGCTTGACAAAGCGCCACATCTCCCACAGCCATTGCTGAATCTCGAAGGTTTCAAAGCGTCTGGCAGCCATCCACCACACTGCCCCAATCAAAATGACTTCCGCGAAGAGTTTGCCCGTCAGGCCGACGCTCAGGCCAGTGGGGGTCGCCGCGACTTTGAAAGATGCCACCACCAGAGTCACCGAGATCAAAACCAGCGCCGTGTAAGTCCAGGTATTGTATCCGCGGTCCACTTCGTTCAACCCGAACCAGGAAGCAACCCCAATGAGCACCAGCAGGCTGATCAACAGCACCCCCTGCACGCTGACGCCCTCAATCCCCAGAGCGGGGTTGGGCGGCACCCAGTCATCTAATTGGCTCTGAAAGCCTTCGGCCCAGGAACCCGGCAGGGTAAAGCCGGCATAGCTGTTGGTTAGCAGTCCCACCTGAAGCGTCCCCGCGATCAGCACCCCCAGCAGCAGGGCAAAGAAGACCCATGTGCGGGCGGGAACTTTAGCCCCGTGAGCAAACAGATTATTGTTATTGGTGACCTGGTTGTGCTCCTCGTCATCTTTGCGAAACACCCAGGCCATAATGAGGCCAATCGTGACCCCAAAGATCATCGCCAGGATGACCCGCGCCAGGGCGATATCCATCCCAATCTGGACTCCGGTAAAAGAAATCGCCAGGATGTTGATGGCCGGGCCAACAAACAAGAAAGTGATCGCCGGGCCCAGCCCAGCGCCTTTCTTATAAATGCTTGCAAACAGGGGCATGATGGTGCAGGAACACACCGCCAACACGAACCCGCCCAGCGCCGAAGCGGGGTAAGAAACCCATTTTGAGGCGTCGCGTCCCAGGTATCTGGTGATCGCTTCCTTGGGAATCAACGCCGCCAGAGCGCCGGCAATGAAGAACGCCGGCAGCAAACACAGTAAAACGTGGGCCGCCAGATAAGCCGCCAGGCTGCCCAATCCAGTTTGCAATAACATGCTGATGTATTCAACCACGTTCAAATGTATCCTCCAAAAATATATGCAATAAATCGCATATATGAGATCAAAAAAATATCTTTCTTACGAACAGCATCGCCGGTTACCACATTTTGGGCAGGGGCAGTCCGGCAGCACTGTGGCTCCGGTTACCGATCCCAGGGCATGCTCCAGAATTCCTTCAGCCAGCGGGTCATTCAAGTGGTAAAACACGTTCAGGCCGTCTTTCTCAGCGGTCACCACGCCTGCTTCACGCAACACCTGAAGCTGCTGAGAGATGTAGGCCTGTGGTTTTCGGAGCAGAGTCTGGAGGTGGCAAACACAGGCATCCCCGCGCCGCAGCTCATCCAGAATCCGCAACCGGGTCTGGTGCGAGAGCAGTTTGAACAATTGGCTGATCATCAGATAAGAGGGTTTTTCCATTCGCTTCACTATATTCATAATTATGAATGTATTTTATCACCAGGGTCGCCTCTACCAAATGGATAAAGCTCACCCAAAACAGGAATAATTGTCATATTACACCCTCGGAACTGATTTCCCCGGATCATGGAACTTTTTGCCCTCAAAAAGCGTATATAAGATGTAAAGTTTGTTGGAAAAAAAGAAACCTGCCATCCGGGAGTGGATTGCGGCGTAAACCTTTCACAATTGTTTGGTCTTTTACAGGGTGATATCAGTATAATGAAATCACAATGAAACAATTGTATGAACCACCTCTGGGGGAAAATCCATCACCGGGACCCTGGCCAACAAGGTAGCTTTTTTTCCTCCAAAAGATCAGTTAAATAACCCTGCATCTGGCAGTACCTTTTTGGACTGCCCGGGGTTATAACCTATATAGAAGAAGTTTATTGATTTTGTGGATTTTTCCACCATCGGAGCACAGGATCATTTAAGGAGGTCTGCCATGGCTCTCATCTTATATATCGCCGTCGGAATCATTGTGTTGATGTTCATTGCACTCAGCTTTGTCGGACTGCAATCTGAACCCTAATATGTGTGACGACTTATCGTTCGGTATCGCTGAAGGTCGATCCCAGTGCCGCTGAGCGGGCTCTGCCCGTCAGGTCTGCTCACGCGTCTGGTGTTTTACCCCTTACCGTTTTCAACCTTAACCCGCGGCTTTCTGGCCGCGGTTTTCTATTAAAGGGCTTTTCGCTCGCGCTGAATTTAATGAAATGCACTTTGATAAAATGGATCTACCCACCAGACTACAAATATCCTACAAATTTTCCTTGACGATTCCCGCGGTGCGAGGTATATTAATGTAGCCCGAGGATTTGGGCTGCCTTTACAGGTACATGCCCTCGTAGCTCAATTGGACAGAGCGTTTGCTTGCGGAGCAAAAGGTTGCAGATTCGAGTTCTGCCGGGGGCACCAGAATGGGAGCGGGTTATTGAAACCGCTCCTAATTTTTTATGTCACAGCTTAGTTTAAATTTCAACACACTACAGGTATTCAATGAGCAGCATACAACCAAAGATTTTATTGACTAACGACGATGGGATCGAGTCACCCGGCCTGTGGGCTGCGGCGGTCACCCTGTCTGAAATCGGCGATCTGACCATCGCCGCTCCACGCAGCCAGGCTACCAGCGCCTCCCGCAGTATGCCGATCACTTCGGACGGTATCATCGAAAAGCGAGCCATTCAGTACCAGGGAAAGACCTGGACCGCCTACGCGGTGGGGGGGTCGCCCGCGCAGGTGGTCATCCACAGCCTGGAAGAAATCCTGTCCGAGCCGCCAGACCTGGTAGTTTCCGGGATCAATTATGGGCAGAACGTCGGCTACAGCTCCTCGGTTTCCGGCACGGTAGGGGCAGCCATCGAGGCCGCGGCTTCGGGCATTCCTGGGCTGGCTGTTTCACTGCAGGTCACCAACATGGAACATGTCTACAACCACTCCACCTCGGTTGATTTCACCGCCGCCGGCTTTTTTACCGCAAAATTCGCCCGTCTGATGCTCAAAGAGCAGCTCCCTTTCGATGTCGATATCCTCAAAGTAGAAATTCCGATAGAAGCCACCTTCGAAACAGACTGGAATTTGGTGCGTACCGCCCGCCATCGCGGCTGGAGAAACGCGGTGCAGCGAGATGGGAATAGCTGGACCACCCCGGCCCGGATCAACGGCGGGGTGATCATCCCAGAACCCACTGAAATTCCCCATGATACCGACGTTTACACCCTCTACTATGAAAAGAAAGTCGCTGTTTCCCCACTGAGTTTGGATCCCACCTCCAGAACGAAACTGGATGAACTTGAAGAACGGATGCGAAATGCGGCCTAAACCTTGTGATATCCTGTTAACCAATGATGATGGAATCGACTCACCCGGTTTATGGGCTGCCGCGGCGGCCCTTTCTGAACTGGGCGAAGTCACCGTGGTTGCCCCCAGGGACCAGGCCTCGACCACCAGCCGCAGCATGCCGATCACCTCTGACGGCATCATTCAAAAGAAAAGCATTTGCCACAATGGAAAAATGTGGAAAGCGTATTCGATAGGCGGCACACCGGCCCAATGCGTGCAGCACGGCATCCTTGAAATCCTGAAAAGGCGTCCGGAGCTGGTGGTTTCCGGAATCAATTACGGTGAGAACGTGGGGTACAGCATCTCCCTCTCCGGGACGGTGGGCGCGGCCATGGAGGGCGCGGCGCTGGGAATACCGGCGCTGGCCATGTCGCTCCAGGTGAAAAACTTTGAAGATGTTTACCAACATTCAGACCATATTGATTTCTCTATAGCGGGTTATTTCACCAAGTATTTCGCGGAACTGGCGTTGAGCAAGCCCTTCCCGCCGGATGTGCATATCCTGAAGATTGACGTGCCGGCCGACGCCACCCCGCAGACTCCCTGGCAGATCACCCATCTGGCACGCCACCAGGCCTTCGAAGCTATTCCAACCCGAACCGGACCCTGGAGCGAGCCCGGCCGGCTTACCGGCAGGTTGATCCCCGTGCGTCCGGATGAATTGGATCCCGGCGCCGATATCCACGTCCTGCGGTTCAAAAACAAGGTGACTGTGACCCCGGTCAGCCTGGATATGACTTCCCGGGTGGATTTCCAGCAGTTGGAAGTCCTGCTGCGCGGCGAGAATGAGTAAACGCCAAACCAATATCACAACAGAGTGTTTGTAGTTCAGGCGTCCTGTTGTAAATAAATTCCATCACAAGACTGAGGTCGAGATATTATCAGCCGGACAGACCATTACCATGGTCTATCCGGCTGAACGATTTTGCCCGATATCCGATTTATCCTGCAATCCTTTTTACCGTATCAATCGCCCTTCAAGGGAAACACGATACGGGTTTGAAGCGCTTCTGGCGGCGTTTCGGTTGGATCGTTGAGGTAAAACTCGTACGCCACCCCGGTAGGTTCCAGGCCCTTCTGCGCGATCCACGCGTTGAGCGCGTTGTAGGCTGGCTCAATCGCGCTGTACGGGCCAGTATGAACGCAGCTGGCGTACTGGCCTTCAGGCATTGTGGAAGCCTGGATCTCACCTCTGGTAGGCAGCGCTTTCCCAACCGGGAAACCAATCTCCACATCCAGATCCTGCATATCCATATTGTAATACGCCGTAAATGGAGCATCCACCGGCTGCTCTCCCAACTCCATCAGATACCCCATGATACTGCCATAGGATTTTCCCAACACTTCCCGCAGATCCTGCACCGCCGTGCGGGTGCGGATCGAGAGCACAGGCTGGGCGGGCTTCTGTTTTAACTCACATTGGTATGCCATTTATAACCTCACTTTTCCTTCAAGTTTTATCAGATACGTTTATATCATAGAATTTTTATTCTATTAAGTCAAGTGGTACCCGAAATAATATTTTGTGAATCAGCGCCGCCCTTTCCTGTTCTGAGCTCTGATGGTTTAACAAATTGTGAGAAAAAAGCCAGCGGAGCTGCCGCTGGCTTTATAAGATTTTTCTGCTGGTAAATTCGCTAAATATTGAAGCGGATATTGAGCACGTCTCCATCCTGGACCACGTACTCTTTGCCCTCCAGGCGCAATTTTCCTTTGGCTTTGGCTTCAGTCATCCCCCCCAGGGTGGTCAGATCTTCATAGCTGACGACCTCGGCGCGGATGAAACCCTTCTGCAGGTCCGAGTGGATCACCCCGGCCGCCTCGGGCGCCAGGGCGCCGCGCTGCACCGTCCAGGCCCGCACTTCGTCGGGGCCAACAGTGAAGAAAGATTGCAGCCCCAACAAATCGTAGGAAAGCCGGATCATGCGGTTCAAACTGGGTTCTTCAATATCATATTCATCCAGAAACACCTGGGCGTCCTCCGGCGGAAGCTGGGCGATATCCATCTCCAGCCTGCCCTGCAAAGAGACCAGCCTGCTGCTGGAATGCGTATAGGTTACATCGGGCGGTTTTTGTCCCTCCGCCAGGTTGAGCACGATCAAAGTCGGTTTCAGGCTCAGCAAGCCAAATCCAGAAAGCGTCTTTCGCTCTTCTTCGCTGATTTCGATATCCCGCAGCGGCTTTTCCTCCGCCAGCGTGGCGTGCAGCCGCTCGAACAATTCAATCTCTCTGGCAATCAGGGCCTTATCGCGCCCGCCGCCCTTGCGCTTCTCATCCGCCAGGCGCTCCAGTTTGCGCTCCACCATCACCAGGTCATTGAGGATGAACTCACCATCCATGGTCTCAATATCGCGGGCGGCGTCCACACTGCCGGAAGGATGCGGGACATTATCATCTTCAAAGCAGCGCACCACATGGATAAACCCATCCACCTGGCTGAGTTGGTTCAACAACGTGCCAGAAATGCCGGATTTCCCCGCGCTGCCATCCAGCCCGGCGATGTCTGAATAAGTTACTTTCGCGTAGATCGTTTTTTTCGGCTGGAACATCTCCGATAAACGGTCCACCCGGGGATCCGGCACATCCACCACGGCAGTGTGCACTTCAATTTTCCCGGAGACAGCACCCGTCGGCTGGTCGCCGCGGGTTAAGGCATTAAACAAAGTCGTTTTTCCCGATTGGGGAAGACCAATAATTCCAAGTCGCATTTTTTACCGGATACCTTGACCCTTCTGCAAAGATTGGATATACTCTAATTGGATTGGCCGAAGTGGCGGAACAGGCAGACGCGCACGACTCAAAATCGTGTTCCTTTTGGAGTGTGGGTTCGATTCCCACCTTCGGCACAAAAATTATAACATAGAGCCCCGGTCTTTCACGGGGCTTCTTGCTTCCTTTATTCAATTTATCCACAGTTTTTTGCGAGTTATCCACAGAACTATGCGGCGTCCAGATTAAACTTCCCCGGTAACCCTTCCCGACCCAATTCTCCATTATAATAAGCTCATTCCGCAGGGTAAATTTCACCGGCGCAAAACCGGCTTGCTGACTGTGAGGAAAATTGACCGAGAAAAGCTCCCTGGAAAACAAACCTTCCGTTGACCTTGTCATTCCGGTCTTCAACGAAGAAGACGCGATCGCTGGATTTCACCAGCAATTGCTGGAGGCGATTGATTCGCTGCCATACGACTTCACCATTCACTATGTCAACGATGGCTCCAGAGACCACACCGCCGAGCGCCTTCAGACCATCGCCAGCACCGATCTCCGGGTAGAGGTGATCGAGCTCAGCCGCAACTTCGGACACCAGGCCGCTTTGACGGCGGGTATCGACCAATCCCGGGGGGATTACCTGATCTCGCTGGACGGAGACGGGCAGCATCCGCCTCAGATGATCGCTGAAATGCTGCGCCTGGCCGAAAACGGCTATGAAATTGTCCTGACCCAGCGTGTTGAGGAAAAAGACCTGTCCGCCTTCAAGCGGTGGACTTCCGTGCTGTTCTACCGCCTGATCAACCGCATGGGCGACACCGAGATCCTGCCAGGCGGGGCGGACTTCCGGCTGCTTTCCAGAAACGTGGTGGAAAACCTGCAAAAGATGAAGGAATATCACCGCTTCCTGCGCGGGATTGTGGCCTGGATGGGTTACCGCACCATTATCCTGCCCTTCAAACCGCCCGAAAGGCTGGCGGGGCAGTCCAAATACTCGCTAAGCAAGATGGTCCGGCTGGGCATGGACGCCATTTTCTCATTCTCTCTGGTGCCGCTGTATATTGCCATCTCGGTTGGGGTACTGTTCCTGTTCCTGGCCCTTGCGGAAATGGTGTACGTTCTCAGTTTCTGGATCAGCGGCAACACCTCCAATCTGGCACCCGGCTGGAGTTCTCTGATGTTCATGCTGCTGGTGGTGGGGGGCAGCCTGATGATCTCGCTGGGGTTGATCGGCATCTACATCGGGTATATCTTCCAGGAAGTCAAGAACCGGCCGATCTATCTTATCCGCAGCATCTGGTCACACCAGTCCGGCACAGATTCCATCCCAACAGACCCTGATTCCGATTGATCTCATGAGCACAACGCTGAACCGGATAAAATCCTTTCAATTCCCGTCTTTTACCGTTCCAATTTTTCTATTGTTCCTGAGCATCATCAGCTTCGGTTTGCTGATTCCGTGGATCGGTTTCTACTGGGATGACTGGGCCTTCGCCTGGATCTCCCAAAAGCTCGGCTCCGCCGGGCTAACCAACTATTTCTCCACCAACCGCCCGGTGTGGGGGCTGCTCTACCAGATGACCACACCACTCCTGGGAGAAACACCCTGGCGCTGGCAGGTGTTTGCTCTTTTTTGGCGCTGGACCAGCGCGGTGGCGCTGTGGTGGCTGGTTCGCCTGATTTGGCCAGAGCACAAGGAAGCCGCGGTATGGGTCAGCGCTCTGTTTGCCGTTTACCCGGGTTTCTCGCAGCAGCATATCGCCATCACTTACGGGCATTTCTACGTTGTGTACACCCTGTTCCTGCTCTCGCAGGCGCTGACCGTGCTGGCCATCCGCCGGAAGCAGCGTTATTGGATCTGGAGCGCGCTGGCCCTCGCGCTGTCCTTGTTCAACCTGCTGGCAATGGAATACTTCTTCGTGTTGGAAATGACGCGCTTCGCTCTAATCTGGGCGGCGCTTTCCGGGCAGGAACCGGGCTGGCGGGGCCGCCTGCGCCAGACGGTGAAGCACGGGTGGCCATATCTGGTTACTTTCATCACCGCCGCGCTGTGGCGGGTCTTCTTCTTTCAATACCAGACTCAGAATTACGAGACCCGCCTGTTGGACGACCTCAAAGCGCAGCCTTTTGGCGCGCTGCTCAACCTGGCGGGAGCCGTCATCCGGGACATCTGGACCGCCAGTTTTGGTGCCTGGGGGCTGGCATTCCGGCTGCCGGACGCCGCTGAACTGGGCGGACGCACCACCCAGCTCTACTGGGGGCTGGTGTTTCTGTCAGTTTGTGTCATCATTATTTATTTGTTGAAACAAACCGACGCCGGCACTTCACAGGGCAAATCATCCAAATGGGCATGGCCGGCTGTATTCACCGGGTTATTCTCGCTGCTGGCGGCGGGCTGGCCGTTCTGGCTGACCCGGCTTACAGTCGGGCTTGACTACCCCACCGACCGCTTCACCTTTCCCTTCATGCTTGGCACCAGCCTGCTGCTGGCCGGTTTGGTGAACCTCGCGCCCCTGCGGCGGCAGTGGCCGCGGCTGGTCTTATTGGGGATCGCCCTCAGCTTCGCGGTGGGCACCCATTTTGAAAACGCCAACGCCTTCCGCCGGTCGTGGAACACTCAGAAATCGCTGTTCTGGCAATTAGCCTGGCGCGTCCCTGCCCTTGAGCCAGGCACTACCGTGCTGTCCAACGACCTGCCGGTGCCGTTTTGCAGTGACAACTCGCTGACCTCCCCGCTGAACTGGATCTACGCCCCGGAGAGCGCCTCGCTGGAGATGCCTTACGTGTTGTACTATCCAACCGTGCGGCTGGAGCTGGGGCTGAAGGACCTCAAGCCCGGACTGCCCATCCAGCAGAACTATTTGGCGACCACCTTTACCGGAAACACCTCTCAGGTCATCGCCATCCACTACGAGCCGCCCGCCTGCCTGCGCGTGCTGGACAGCCAGATCGAGCCGCTCAACAAGATGATCCCAGAGCTGATGCGCGCCTCAGCATCCCTCTCCAGCGCGGAATGGATCCACCCATCAGCGGGTGAAAACGCCGCCCAACCGCCTGACGGCATCTTCGGCGCGGAGCCGGCCCACCAGTGGTGCTACTATTTTGAGAAAGCCGACCTGGCCCGGCAGCTTGGTGATTGGGAAACCGTTGCCGCGCTGGGGAATGAGGCCTTCAACCTGGGGGATTATCCCAACGACCCCACGGAGCGGATGCCGTTCATTGAGGGATACGCCCATACCGGCGACTGGAACCGGGCTGAGGAGCTGACCCGTGAATCGGCGGACATCACCCCCCTGATGCAGCCCCTGCTGTGCCGGCTGTGGGAGCGGATCAATGCCAACGCCCCGGCTGGCGATGAAAAGACCAGCGCTGTGGAAACAATGAGGGCAGAATTGGGCTGCCAGTGATACAATAACGATGTTGGTCAGCTTGCGAGTTAAATCTATTCCAACATCCTCAGTATAAACACAACCTTTCCAGACGGCGTCCCTGGAGCCTGGACGCAGCATAACAGAAAGGCATAAACACAAGGAGGCAATATGAAATTCCTGATCACCGGCGGAGCCGGATACATTGGCAGTACCATCAGCTCGGCGTTGATCGACGCGGGACATACCCCGGTTATCCTGGACTCGCTGGTCACCGGCCGGATCGAATTCACCAAAGACCGCATTTTCTACCGGGGCGACATCGCCGATGAATCTCTTCTGCGGCGGATATTCAAGGAACATCCCGACATCCAGTGTACCGTACACTGCGCGGCGTTGATCATTGTCCCCGAATCCACCGAAAAGCCTTACGAATACTACCGGGAAAATGTGGCCAAATCGCTGGAACTGTTCCGGGTGCTCAGCGCGTTGGGGTATGGTAAAGTGGTTTTCAGCTCTTCCGCTTCGGTGTATGCCACCGTGCCGGGCTACATGGTTGTAGAGGATTCTCCACTCAACCCGCTATCTCCCTATGCCCGTACCAAATACATGATGGAAATGATCCTCAGAGATTTTTGCCAGGCATACAACATGAAAGGGATCGCTTTGCGTTACTTCAACCCGATTGGCGCCGACCCGCAGATGCGCACCGGCCTGCAGGTCAAGAACCCTTCACTTGTGGTGGGAAAACTGGTGCAGACCGCGCTGGGAGAAATTCCGCAGTTCAAGATCACCGGCACCGATTACCCCACCCGCGATGGCACCGGCATCCGCGACTACATCCACGTGTGGGACCTGGCGCAGGCCCATGTTAAAGCCGTGACTGGATTTGAGCAGGCTTTCGAGCGGGCCGGCAACCCGGAGGATAACTACCTGGTGATTAACCTGGGAACCGGCAACGGGGTGACTGTGCGCGAGCTGGTCACCGCATTTGAAAAGGTGTACGGCCAGGAGATCAACAAAGCAGACGCCCCCCGGCGTCCGGGCGATGTGGCCGGCGCATACGCCAACGCGAACCGTGCCAAAAAATTGCTCGATTGGGAAACCAAAATGTCCATTGAACAGTGCATCGCGGACGCGTTGAAATGGGGTGAACTCCGCGACCAGGTCATCGCTTACGAAGACTGACCGCCCTCACAAACTGACAAACGCTCAGGGACTGCCCAAAAAGGCAGTCCCTGGATCGTTAAATCCCGCAGATAAAATTCAGAGGCTGCCCAAGAAACGCAAAGGGCAACCTCTTTTGTGTTTTTAACAGATGTGAAATCATTAATCGGACTTGGGATGAGAAACAAACTCCGTTCTGACTCCAGCCATCATCAAGCCCAGTTCTTCCAGAGAAGAGGTTGGGCCGTCCACAATACCAACAATCTCACCCTCATACATCACCGCGATGCGGTCAGAAAGCGCGCGGATCTCATCCAGGTCCTCAGAGATGAGCAGAGTTGCCGTGCCCCGCTTCCGTTCCTGAATCTCAGTGTTCAGGCTGGCGCTGGTCTCATCCGTGCCTTCTGGCTGCTTGCCTTCACGCTGCTCCAGCAGCCGCTGGTGAATATACTCGCTGGCGCCAATATCCACACCGCGGGTGGGTTGGGCGGCCAACAGCACCGACGGGTTGCGGGAAAGCTCGCGCGCCAGGATCAACTTCTGAATATTGCCGCCCGACAGGTTCTTCAGCGGAGTCTCAATGCTGGGAGTTTTGACATTAAACATCTTCACCCGGTCTTTCGAGAATTTTTCAATGGCTTTGAAATCCAAGAAAACTCCATGAGAAAATGGCTTTTTATTGTGGTCCTCCAGAATGAGATTGTCAGAGACACTGAAATCCTTGATCGCGCCGTCCTTCATCCGCTCCTCTGGAATGTAAGATTGTCCAGCAGCGATCCGATCCGCCGGAGAGGCATGTGTTACATCATTGCCGTTCAAAACCACTTTCCCAGAGCGCACAGGCCGGAGTCCTGCCAGCGCCTGGGCGAACTCGCGCTGCCCGTTGCCGGAAACGCCTGCCAACCCAACAATTTCTCCTTCGTGCAGTTCCAGCGAAACGCCTTTGATGGCGTCTCCGCCACGGTCGCTGGACACAAACAAATTTTCAATCCGCAGACGCGCTTCACCTTTCCGCAAAGGCGCGCGGTCATATTGCAGAATTACCGGTCTGCCTACCATCATTTGCGCCAGGTCCGCTTTGGTGACCCCTTCCGGCGTGCAATGGTTGACCACCCGCCCATCGCGCAGCACCGTGATCCTGTCGCTGATCGCCAGCACCTCATGCAGCTTGTGCGAGATAAAGATCAGAGCATGCCCGTCTTCCGCCATTTGCCGCAGGGTAACGAATAACTCCTTGACCTCCTGAGGAGTCAAAACCGCGGTTGGTTCATCCAGCACCAGCAGGGCCGCGCCGCGATAGAGGGCTTTCATAATCTCCACCCGCTGCTGCTCGCCAACCGCCAGCTGCCAGACATACGCCTGGGGATCAATTTTCATTCCGTATTTTTCACTGAGTTCACAAATCCGCTTCTCTACTTTATCCAGGTCCAGCACAAACCCGCGGGTGGATTTCAAGCCCAGGGCTACATTTTCTACTACGGTCAAAGAAGGGACCAGCATAAAATGCTGGTGGATCATCCCAATCCCTGCGTCGATCGCGTCCTGCGGCGAACGGAAGGTATGCTCTACCCCATTGAGCAGGATTTTCCCTTCGTCCTGCTTATACAGGCCGTAAAGCTGCTTCATCAAAGTGCTCTTCCCCGCGCCATTTTCGCCCAGCAGGGTATGCACTTCTCCCGCAAAAACATCAAAGCTCACATGATCATTTGCCAGCACGCCCGGAAAGCGCTTGACAATGTCGATCATTTCCATATGGTCAATACGTGGTTTGCCGGTTGGCAGTAGTTCGCTCATAGGATTCTCTCACCTGTTCGGGTTTGGTTTTGGGCTTCTTTTTCGAAACTGCCGAGTGATCCAACCCTTCGGCGGTTTTGAAAAAGGCCGGTTGGCCTGGCATTGCGCCAAAACCAACCGGCTTACAGATGTATATTATTCAGCAGGCAAGGTCAATGGATCAATCGTGCCATCCATAATGCCCTGGATCGCCGCGTCAGCAGCATCTTTGATCTCCTGGGAGAGCTCGATGGCATCGTTGTATTTAATCACCAGACCGCCGTTCTTAAAGGTCAGCGTGTAGGCTTTTCCGCCCAATACACCAGCTTTGTGGCTGGCAATCATATCCTCAACAATGTTCGTCCAGTCATAGACCTGGCTGGCGACCACTGTTTCAGGAGCCAGATCGGTCTGATCCCACTGCGTGCCGAACCAGTAACCGCCTTGCGATTTGGCAACGCCAATCGCGCCCACAACGGATTGCGAAGAGCCGGTCAGCATATCCGCGCCGGCACCCATGTGGGTTTCAGCAGCTGCGGCCATCAACGAGACATCCGAGAAAGAGCCTGTGTAAGAGACATTGACCTGCGCATCGGGCCGGGCAACTTTCGCGCCAACCACAAAGCCATCCACATACAGTTTGGCGTCGCCAGCTTCCACAGGACCACTTACACCGAGAACACCTGATTCAGACATCAGCGCCGCGATGGTTCCCAGCACATAACCGCCTTCCTGGGCTTCAGCCTGGTAGGCAAACACATTGGTGATGCCCTCTGCCTGGAAGGTATCGACCGAAGTACCCCAGGCAAAGCTGGTTTCGGGGAAATCGGGAGCGACCTGAGCCAGCGAGGTGCCATACTGTGAACCATGGGCCATCACCAGGTTATAACCATCCGCAGCGTAATCCCGGATCGCGGCGGCGGCATCAGGGACATTGAACATGCCCTCTGAATAGGCGATTTCCAGGGCGTCTGGTCCACCCATCGCTTCCTGAACGACCAGCAGACCCTCGTACATAGACTGGCTGAACGCCATGTCGGTAATCGCGCTCGGCATCACAATCGCGATCCGGAAGGTTTCCTGCACTTCGGGCTCAGGAGTAGCGGTGACAACCACTTCTTCCACAACAGTCTCCCCTTCCACAATCCGGGTGACCTCAACTACTTGCGGTTCGGCGGGTGCTGGCGCGCAGGCTGCCAGAACCACCGAAAGCACAACCATCAACAAACCAAATCGAAACACAAGCGATTTCATACAACTTCCTCCTTAGATCGATAAACTATTGGACAACAGTCGGTTTACAAACTATTTTGATTCTATCCCCTCCTTCCTGAGGGATAAATCATTTGGATAAGGTTAACTTTCTCCCCGCTGGTATGGTTTGGTGAGCGCGGCAGGCTTTTGGGTCCGGTTCACCGAAACCGTCAGGGCAAGGATCGTCAGGATATACGGCATCATCACCGCGATATCCGAGGGCAGCGGGATACCCAGCACCTGGATCCACAACTGGAGCGCGTTAACAAAACTGAACAACAAAGCCCCGCCCAGAACACCCACAGGGCGCCAGCTCCCAAAATAAACCAGAGCCACTGCAATAAAGCCCATGCCATTGGTCATATCCTCCTGGAAAAGGTTGATCAGCGCAATCGAAAGCGATGCGCCGGCAATCCCGGCCAGCATTCCACCCAAACAAACGGTGGTATAGCGGATGCGGTTCACATTGACGCCCAGGGTATCCGCAGCCTGCGGGTTCTGCCCGACCGCGCGGACCTTCAAACCAAAGGTGGTTTTGTTCATCACCCACCAGGCCAGCGGCACCAACAGAAACGCGCCGTACACCAAAAGATTATGATTGAAAAGCACGTCTCCAAGATAAGGAATATCACCCAACAGGGGGATTTTAACCGGCTGAAAGCCATTGATCGACTCAACGCCGCCCAATGTGGTCTTAAACAGCAGGGTGGAAAGCCCCAGGCCAAACAAATACAACCCAATCCCGCTGATGCCCTGAGTGGCCTGAAGGGTCACGCTGACAAAAGCCATCAGCAGCCCCATCAGCAGGCCAACCACAGCCGCCGCCAGCAGCCCCACCCACAGGTTGCCGGATTTCTGCGCCACATAGAAACCGCTGTAAGCCCCCATCAGCATGATCCCATCCACGCCCAGATTGAGTACGCCGGAACGTTGGGAAAAAGTTTCACCAATGGCTGCGTAAAGATAAGGAGTCGCCAGCCGGATTCCGCTGTAAAGAATGCCTAACAGGACGGGCAGGGTAAAGAGTCTATTCATTGATTTCCCTCCTGCGGGCACGGCGCCGGGACCAGATATCCGCGCTGACCACAAACAGCACCACCAGGCCCAGCATAGCGTCAATCAGCGAAGAGGGCACCTGGACCACCCGCTGCATTTTATTTCCGCCCACTAACAAACCACCAAATAAAACCGAAGCCGGAATAGCGCCTAACGGGTGCAATTTGCCAAACAATGCCGCGACGATCCCGGAAAAGCCATACCCACCGGACAGACCTTCCAGCATGCGGTGCTGTACCCCAAGCACTTCCACCGCGCCAGCCAGACCGGCAAAGGCACCCCCCAGGATTAAGGACAGCGCCTGGTAAAAGGGAACGCGGATCCCCGCGTACCGGCTGGCGTCCGGGTTCAGGCCCACCGCGCGGATGCGGTAGCCGATGGTGGTACGCCACAAAAAGATATACACCAGCACAGCCATCACCACCGCCAGAATGGCACCACTGTGCAGCAGGGTGCGGGGGACCAGCCGCGCCAGCCAGGTTTGCTCTGGGAGCAATGCCGACTGCGCGATCTGCGTACCCCGTTCAATTTCTGCCGGGTCGATCATCACGCCGCGCAGCAAAAAGTTCGAAAGCTGCAAGGCAATCGCGTTCATCATCACTGTACCCAGGATCTCATTGACTCCAAACCGTGATTTCAAAACCCCCGGAACGCCTCCCCATGCCGCGCCGGCCAGGGTGCCTGCCAGCAAACTTGCCGGAAGCAGGATCCAGCCCGGCAGGGCGCCAAAGCCAATCGCGACGGCGGTCGTGGCCAGGGCACCAACGGTTAATTGCCCTTCGCCTCCAATATTGGTCACGCCACCCCGGAAAGCGATCACCACTCCCAACCCGACCAGCAGCAGTGGGGTCGCTTTGACCAGGGTCTGGGTGATCCCGGAGATGTTGCCCACCGCCCCATCCAGCATAGCCGCGTAGGCTTTGAGCGGGCTGGCATCCAGGGCAAGCAGCATCACCGCGCCGATCAGCAGCGCCAGCACCAATCCCAGGAGTGGGAGGAGGGCGTCAACAATTTGATTGAAAAATTTCTTGATTCCCGGCTTATCCGGCATGGTTTAATGGCCCCTTTCCAATCACTGATAATGGAATAGATAAGATATAAAAAGGCTCTGTTAATTGAGAACTAGCAGGAAAATGTTTCAGGGCAACCTTCCCGTCGCAGTATCTGTTCAGTGGAATCTCGGTTACGAAACAACAACAGTCATAATCAGCGTAAATTTAATTATACAGATTTCGTCAAAATTAACCAAACTTGTCGGATGACCATACAACATTCTTATCTGTTAAATCTCAAACTTCCAGTCAGAAAGATTAAAAAGCCGCTGATAACAATCAGCGGCCCATGCGCGCAATAAAGAGGTTCATCCCTAAATCCGGCGTCATTTTGCTGGTTTTCATTCCTTCATCCAGCTCCAGCAGGCGGTGGTATATTTCCACCAGTTCATCCATCGTGAAGCGTCTGGCCTGCCGTTCCAAATTTTGAGCAACAAACATTGGCACCCCTACTTCTTTCTGTACCTGTACCGTGCTGCCTCCTTCATCCAGGATTTCCCTGGCTTGAACCAGCTGGCGGAACTGGCGGATGATCATGCCAAACACCATGAAATGATCCTCCTGCTCCAGCAAATCCTGAAGCAAGCGCGCTGCGGCCTGGAGGTTCCCCATCGCCATCGCGTCCACCATATCAAACACGCTGACCTCTCGCTCAACCACCGTGAGCCGTTCCACATCTCTGGGCTCTACCGGGCGCTCCCAGTTGGCATATGCCAGCAGCTTCTCAATTTCAAGCGCGGCCTGCCGGGTATTATTGCCTACATAGCCCGCCAGGACCTGGGCCGCGCCCGGGGAAAACGTCCCACCGGCTGCCTTGGCCTGTTCCTGGATCCAGGCATTCATTGCTCCGCCCACAGGCAGACGGAATTCGGTAACCAACACCTGCTGTTTCGTATTTTTCTGCCATTGTAACAACCAGTGGCTTTCTTTGAGAATATCCCACACGCTTTGCCAATGGCCTTTAATATTTTTATTTTTGGCGTGGTCTTCAACCAAAAGCACCAGCGCAGTAGATTGTGGAACCTGATCCAGGGAAGCGCAAAATTTTTTTTGTTCATTGGAACTGTGATTGGAGATCAGGTTCAGCGGGTTGGAAACCACCACCAACCTGCGCTCAGCCAAAAAGGGCATGGTGGTTGCCACCGTGAAAATTTCCTCAAAACGAGCTGTTCTTCCATCAAGCCGGGTGAAATTGAGATCAGCGGCACCGCTTTCTCCCAGGGCAGCCACCATCTTCTCCACCGCGCGTTCCATGGAGAGCATATCATCGCCGTGAAAAATATAGATAACTGGTTTTTCTTTGGACATAAGTTACCCGGAAACGGCTCTGCTAGCGCTGTGTGACGACCCGGTGCGTGATCATCTCATTTCGCGGGTAGCGGATAATCTCCACCACGCGCATCTCACCCGGATTGGCCTGTGTGGTCACTTTCGCCTGAAATTTCGGCCCCAGCGGCTGGGAGACGACCATCGCCACAGTTACCAGCATCACCACCAGCGGCAGGCGGTCAAGCTTTTCCCGCGCAGTTTTGCCGGAACCCAGCATGGCCGCCCAGGCGGCTGTCCCCGCGAGCGCGCCCGAAACCGCGAAATTGGTGCCGCAATTGGGATGGATCGCCAGGGATGCTTCTCCGCTCCGCAGACGCTGCAAAGCTTCTTCTACCGTGAACTGCAGATCATCTGTGGAAACTGTGCCAATGACCCAAAAACCCTGCATATCCGAATACCCAGCCAGCCGGGCGCCTGGATGTTTTCGATTCAGCAACTGCAGTGTGGCGTGCTCCAGGGCGTGGTTACGCCGGACGCGGGAAATCGGCCCCCATTCAAGGATGCTGCTAAGCTTTGACATCAATCACCTCTCTGGTGCATTCAATAATCTGGTTTCTATATTGTACTATCACTAAGGCAAAACTATAAAACAGATCGTGTTTTCAGGACGCATAGTATTGCCGACGTGAACTCAGATGATACCACATTGGCTGCTTCAAGCGCCCATGTAGAAGCTGTCATCAAACTGTGGTAACCTGAATCATCAGGCCAAGCCCTGTTTATGGGGCTATAATTTGCTATAACAAGTCTGAACAAGGGAAACGAATATGCGTTTTAAAATTTACAAAGCCTCAATGGTTGACGCGCCGGGGATTGCCGGTGTGCTGCGGGAATTGGGCTGGTTTGAACCCATCAACACGGAAACTGAAACGGAAACCACCAATCGCGTCAGGCAGCACCTGCGATTATGCCTGAAGGATGACAGCCACTCGATTTTTGTCGCAAAAAGTCCAGAGGGCATAACACTCGGGTACGCTTCGGTACACTGGAACCCCTATTTATTCCTCCCGGGACCGGAGGGCTATATCTCCGAACTTTTCGTCCAGCCGGAACACCGCGGACAGGGTATCGGCACACAATTGTTGAAATCCATCGAGCAAGAAGCGCGGCAGCGCGGCTGTTATCGCTTGATGCTGATCAACAACCGCACGCGCAAATCTTACCTGCTGGGTTTCTATGGAAAAAATGGATGGGAAGAACGCCCTCAGATGGCAAATTTCATCCTGAAACTCTGAAAAGGATGGTATATGAATGATCTCAACTTGACCTTACTCCCTGAACCAATGGCTGTCTGCCGCGCCAACCCTGATGAACCTTTCCCCGATTGGCTGCCGGGCAGCGGCATCTGGTCGCTCACCAGGACCGCGGAGGAGCTATCGCTGGTCATCAGTGAACACCTGGCACCTCAAGACTGGCAAATCGAAAGCGGCTGGCGATGCCTGAAAGTGGAAGGACCGCTGGACTTCAGCCTGACTGGAATCCTGTCCGCGTTGACCGCGCCGCTGGCGGCGGCTGGAATTCCCGTCTTTGCCATTTCCACTTATGATACCGATTACCTGTTGGTCAAACAAAACCATCTGGAGAAAACGCTGGTGGTGCTGGCACAGCACCGCTTTAACGTAAAACCCTGAAATTCAACAACTCAAACCGGGTTTTACCTGTTTTCACCTGACACTGGCGCTGTTTTTTCTGGTTTATGGATAAATCCGGACATTACAGCAAACACCAGGGGAAGCACGGCCGAAACCATTAACGCTGGTTTGTAACTGCCCATCAGGTCTCTGGCAATACCCAGGGGCATCGGGCCTAATGCCGACCCCAGCACGGTAATGGTGGAAGCCGCCCCAATAATACTCCCCAAATCACGGCGTCCATAGTAATTAGCCCAGACCACCCCGGTTACTGCCTGATTCAAACCCGTTGATATACCCATCAGAACACCAAACATCATCACAGTCTGATTCCCGGTCAGACCAGTGGCGAGGAACAATCCCGCGGAAAGCGTTATCAGACTGGCTGCCAGCAGAAAGCGGGGTGGAATCCGGTCCACCAGCACACCACTGACCAGGGTTACAATGGCCGTGACCAGGGATATTGGTAAAAAAACTGAAGCAGCCACGGATGGGCTCAGACCATTATCCCCAAACAAGCTGACCATGTGGAAGAAAATGGCCGCCCTCAGCAGCGTGCTCAACCCGGTACTTAAAGATATCACCCAGAAAGCCGGTGTGCGCAGTGCCTCACGCAGCGACCAGCTTTTTTCCATTTCAATCTGCCGGACCAACATCCTATCCTGTTGTGGATTCCGCGCGCCATCTGGCTGTAAATTGTACAGCTCTGGCCGGTTGCGAAACAGGAAATAGACCAGGGGAACCAACAGCAGCAGCATGGCAAACCCAATATAAAAATAGGTATTGCGCCACCCATACCGGGGGATCATCCAGTTCAACAGGATGGGTACACCTCCTGTACCCAGCAGCGCGGTGAGCACGCCCGAAATCCCAATCACCAACCCACGGCGGCGCACCCACCACTGGTTAATGACATTCTGGCTGACGATATTCATACTACCCTGTCCAAACAGGCGCAGGGCCACAAAACCAACTGCCAGCATCACCGGACCACGCACCAACCCCATAAAAATGCAGGTCAACCCCAGCAAAGATCCCGCCACACCTACCATGGTGCGGGATCCGCGCCGGTCTATCTGGCGGCCTACCAGGGGCAGCAGCAAAGAAGCAGCAAGGGTGCCGCTGGTATACAGGGTGCTGACAACAGACCGGCTTAAACCCAGATCTTCAATAAAATGTTCGGTAAATATTGCAACCGCATAAGTCAAACCCGGGCTGCTGAGGATCATTCCCAATGTTCCCGCGAAAACGATCACCCAACCATAAAACACCGGCAAGCCCGAAACCAGCCTGCTGGTCTGCTTTTCATCACAGCGTTCCGCGCGCGCTTTCAAGCCTTCTCTCCCAGTCACCAGATAAGCTTACCAATACAAGCAGCATCATCTTATCGGATTATCAGCATTCTGTAAACCATCCAAATGTATTGTGACCGCGACCAGTTTCACATGATACAATCCACTTTGTAGCTTTTTCTTTGATAGGCGTCCTTCAGGGTAAAATTACCTTGTGAAAAGAACCGGATGCGGGTATGCCGCTTTGATCGCAGCACGCCAGACACACAGCAAAAATGATCCGGCCGGCAGAAAACCACTCCGCTTTCTGCGGTCTGAAAGAAAACATGGAGAGTCATGAAACAAGAAATTTTGCCTCTGGGCAAACTTCCACTTGAACTGTTGAACAAGATTTTATATTCAAACAAAATAGAAAATGAACGCATCATCCTTGGCCCGGGTGTTGGAATTGATTGCGCGGTGGTGGAGATCGGCTCGCGTTATTTGGTTCTGAAATCTGACCCAATCACTTTCGCCACCGATGAAATCGGTTGGTATTCGGTGCAGGTTAACGCAAATGACCTGGCCACCACCGGCGCCAGACCCTTGTGGTTCCTCAACACCCTCCTGCTGCCAGAAGGCAAAACCACCCGCGAGGACGTCCTGCGCATCAACCAGCAGCTGCGCGATGCCTGCGCGTCGCTGGGGATCATTGTTGTTGGCGGGCACACCGAAGTAACCCACAGTATCGACCGTCCCATCCTGGTAGGCACACTGGTTGGTGAGGTTGAGAAAGAACGTCTGGTCACCCCCCGTGGCGCCCGTCCCGGAGACCGCATCCTGCTCACCAAAGGCATTCCCATTGAGGCTACCTCGATCCTGGCAAGAGAGTTCCCCAACCGCCTGCAATCGGTCCTGACGGAGGCTGAATTGCGGGAAGCGGCGGATTTCCTTCACAACCCCGGGATCGGAGTTACGCGGGATGCCAACCTGGCCCTGAGTGCCGGCCGCGTGACAGCCATGCACGACCCCACCGAAGGTGGGCTGGCCGCCGCCCTGTGGGAATTGGCGGAAGCCAGCGGGAATGTTTTAGAGGTTAAGCAGGAAGCCATCCATATTCCAGAGCTTTCCGGTAAGATTTGCGCCTTCTTTGGGCTCAACCCGCTGGGAACAATCGCCTCCGGCGCTTTGCTGATGACAGTCGATCCGCAGGACGCGCAAAAGATCCGCACAGCTCTGGAAGATGCCGGTATCCGCTGTACGGAAATTGGGCAGGTTGCCCAAGGAGCGCCCGCTGTCCACATCACCGCGAACGGTTCCACGCGCCTGCTGGAACACCCCGAACAGGATGAAATCGGCAAAGTGTATGCCGATTAAAAGATTGATCTAAATCTTCGATCAAAACCGGATGTTAACTTACCGGACTTTTATTCCATTGAAACAGAGGAAGGTTATTATGAACCATACCAATAAAGTTGTTGTCATCACCGGCGCGGCCAAGGGAATTGGCAAAGTAACCGCGCAGGAATTTGCCACCCAGGGCGCGAAAGTTTCTTTTTGTGACATCGACCAGCAAGCTGGTCAGGAAACGCTTGCCGAGCTGCAATCGGCCGGCTATCAGGCTTATTTCCAGCAGGTGGATATCACCAGCATGGAAGATATGAGCGCTTACGCGGACGCAACCGCCAAGGAGTTTGGCGGGATCGATATTCTGGTCTGCAACGCAGGCGCGGGGATCATGGGTACCTTCAGCGAACTTTCGCTGGAAGATTGGAACAAATGCATCAATATCAACCTGACTGGTGTTTTCATCGCCTGCAAAGCGGTAGTGCCGCACCTGCTGAAACGCGGACATGGTGAGATCGTCATCGTCTCCTCCGCTTCGGCGCTGACCGGCACGGGTGCCGGCGCGGCTTATGCCTCCGCAAAGGCAGGGGTAAATGGGTTGACCCGCGCTCTGGCACGCGACCTGACCCCAAAGGGGATTATTGTGAACGCTGTTGCTCCCCGCACCATTATGACCCCCCTGATGAGACAGATCTTTACTCCAGAAGAGCTTGAAGATAAAACCCAGGAGATTCCGCTGGGTCGCATCGGAGAGCCCGAAGATGTGGCTCATTGGATCAGCTGGCTGGCATCTGAGGAGTCCGATTTCATGTGCGGTGAAGTTGTGATGATTGACGGCGGGCGGACCTATCTCAGTTAACTTTCTAAATGAGTGAACCATATGTCTGACAACATACCCTCCACACCGCTCGAAAAGTCTTATTGGGTGATTCCCGGCAAATTCCTGGCTGGAGAATACCCGGCAACGCATTACTTTGAAGAACAAACCCGCACCCGAATCGGACGGATGCTCGACTCGGGTATCCGGGTATTCATTGACCTGACCTACCAGGGCCAGCTGGAGCCTTACGAATCCATACTTCATGAACAGGCCAACTGGCAGGACGTTGAAGCGCAGTACTACCGTTTTGCCATCGCAGATTACGATATTCCATCTGACCAGACCATGGTCGCCATCCTGGATACCCTTGACGCGGCGTTGAAGGCCGAACAGGGTGTTTACGTCCACTGCTGGGGCGGTATCGGTCGCACCGGCACTGTGGTGGGCTGCTATCTGGTGCGGCACGGGATGACAGGCCCGGCCGCGCTGGAAGAGATCGCCCGCCTGCGCAAGGGCATGCCAAACGCCTGGGTTCAATCACCTGAGAGCGATTTGCAATTTAAAATGATCCTTTCGTGGGAAAACGGAAAATAAACTTTCTCTGACAACGAACCAGCCCCTCCAACACGGGAGGGGCTGGTGTGATTTACCACGCTTTATAACTTCCTTCCCCTGTTTTGAGGAGTTCACTCAGCTTGCAAAAAGGCGATCGCCTGGCGCTGCTCGTCATGCATGACGATCTGTAAATAGCTGGCTTCACGGTAATCCGAGACCCGGATGAGACGCAGGGCATTCTCCATCTCTTCATCTACCTGAAGCCACTCGTCCAGGTGGTTAGGGGTATCATAAAAGAATCCCCGGTTGAAATAAGCATGCTGGTCATCGAGCATGATTGCCAGCGGATAGATTTGCGCTTCCATCAAATCCTGGAAGAAGTGTGTCCCCAGAGATGGCTCCGGTTCCGGCCCAATACCTTTCCCGGCCAGTTCTACCAGCACTTTGGTATTGAAAATGTCGGCGTAGCCAATCGGCACCCCCAGATCAGAATTGGAGCTGCCCCAGCGTCCCGGCCCCACACAGATAAACGCCTTGTCCGCCATGGCCTTGTTCAGCCTCCCGATGGTGCGCGCCAACTGTTGGCGGCTGGCGAGCGTCGGCAGGGCAAAGTACGCCTCTGGCGGCACAAACAGCACATATTCCACCCGCTCCACAAAACCTTCCGGCACCATGAAATGGGTGGAAAAGATGATCTCTTCGTCTTTCAAGCCAACAGGCAGCGCCACCTGCCGGGTCTCCATTAAATGGCTCTGCGGCCGGCACTGCAGAACTGTGATGCACAGGCTGGGCTGGCGCGACTGCAAATTCCCCAATTCAAGTGTGAACTCCATATCTACCGGTGAGCCGTAATGGTGTTCCAGTGTCTGCAAAATCCGGCGCATATAATCCGCGAAAGGTGTGCGGCGGAGCAATTCATCATAGGTGACCACCAACCGTTGAGGATCTTCCAAAAGCGCGGATTGGATTGGCAAAAAATATCCATCTTCCTTAAGTTGGGCAATGTAGCGCAAAGGCCCGTAGCGGGATGAAATTACCTCTCCCACCGGGAGAGTCTCCATGTTATTCTTTTCCAGATTGATCAAATCAACATAGCGCTGTGAATAGCGGCTGATCTCATCCACATCTTTTGAGGGACGCAATGTAGGATGGCTGAGAGCAATCAGGCGGGGATAATCATTGCCTACCCGATCTACTGCCCGGGTTCCAAGGCCCCACACCATGCGGATGAAGCCGTCTTCGCGGGTGATCTGCGGCGCCCAGCGGTACATGTTCCGGCTAAAAGCCACCCCGGAAGCGTGCGGCAGGTAATATCTATCAAACTTTTCACCCTGCACCACCTGGATCAGGACAGCCATGCGCTCATCATAATCCAACAGCCCCTTACTGCGCCGGTAGAGCAGGGCGTTAGGCTCGTGTGTTGATCCATAAACGTGCCCGATCCCACGAATCAACGCTTTGAGGTTCTCTTCCAATGTTCCCTGATTGGGCAAAAACACACTGTCGTATTTACCGGCAAATGAGGTGCCAAAGTTATCCTCCAGCAGGCTGGAGGAGCGGACGATCAGAGGCCGCGGCCCCACGCCAACCAGCAGGGAATTCAACCGCTCTTCGATATCCGGAGGGAACTGGCCATGCTCATAGTCGTAGAGGATCTGCAGGTAATCGGAACGCATCTCCTCTTCGGTTTTGTACTTCTGGTCCATCCAGTGGAACAGATTGTTGATGGAAATGAAAGAATAGAACTCATCCGCTCCCACAAAATAAGATTCGGCGGAATTCAAACAGGCTTTGATCTCCGGGTCGGAGACTTCGTTGAGCAGGCGCACCGCCAGCAGCATCCCGGCCGCTTTGCCGCCAATCCGGCCAAAACCAATTTTGCGGCGGCGAACTTCTACCAGGTCTGAAACGGTCAGCCATTCTTTTGCCACGTTGATATAGCGCAGCTGGTCACTGATCAGGTTGCGGATTAAAACGACCTTACACTCCTCCAGGCGGTGCTCATACAGGGTGCGCTCTTTGGGAGGCATGTTCTCGATGCTCATGGCCTGTTTGATCACCAGCTCCAGCGGTTCAAGCTCCGGGTTAAAGGACAACAACAGTTCTTTTTCCGCGATGCCGCGCTCGCTGAACGCCTGGGTGACAATCCGCTCAAATTCTTCAAAAGAGAAATGCTGGCTGAACAGCAAGTCCGTCAGATGGTCGCGAATGCTGGCCAGCCGTTGCTCCCAGACTTCCGAAGTTTCCTCACCATAGGGGTTAACCAGCCCCTCCCGACGCTGAGACAGGATCGCCATCCGGCGCGCTCGCGCTTCGAAGGCCGGCCGGGTGATGACCCCACGGGCGACAATGGCCTTGCGCATGCGTGAACGGATCTTTCTGGCCAGAATCGGGTATTGCTCCAACGCCAGATAGATACTGAGCAAGCGATGGCGCTCGGTGGGGAGTCGTTTGGGTTCGGGCATTACAAGAGGTCCGGTCATGGCTCATACCTTATGGAAAAGCATCCTGGATCTATAAATATTTTACTCCCTTCCAAACAGGAAGAGAGTAAAGGTCGTTTACTTTCTTTAACTTTCCTTGAGGTGAAAATATCGCTTAACCCAGATGCATCGGCATGATGACATGCACAAAATCTTCATCGCCAACCTGCTTCAGCATACCCGGGGTGTTGTTGGCGTTGGTCTCCAGGGCCACATGCTGCTCCCGTACCACATCCAGCAATTCCCGCAGGAAACGCACATTGAAAGCGATCACCAGTTCGGGGCCTTCCACGTTGGCTTCAATGACCACTTCACTCGACCCGGTTTCTTCGGACTGCGCGGAAATTTCAACCTGCCCCGGACCACCTTCACCGGGTTTTATGTTCATCCGGATCACATTATTACCTTCGCGAGCGATAATTTCAGCCTGCTTGCAGGCTTTGAGGAATCCCGCTGTGGGCAGGATGGTTGTGGTTTTACAGGAGCGGGGGATAATCGCGTTGTAATCAGGGAAATTGCCTTCGATCAACTGGGAAACCAGTTCTACATCATCCAGATGGAAGAGCACCTGGCCCCGTCCAGGGGGGATCACCATTGAAATAGTGCGGTCGCCGTCAGAAGCGATTCGGGAAAGTTCGTTTAAGGCGCGTGCTGGAATAATGGCTGACATCGGGTGGCTGATCGGATCAGGCAGCTGAGTCTTACGCACTGAAATCCGGAAACCATCTGTGGCGGCCATCGATATTTCTGTCTCTTTGACCTGCATATATACCCCCTGCAGCACCGGTCGGGCTTCATCAGTCGATGCCGCAAAAGCCACCTGCTGGATCATCTCCTTGAAATCCGCGATATTCAGTTCGATTCCATTATCCAGATCCGGTACTGGCATGGGCGGGAATTCCTGCGCGTCAATCCCTTTGATATCCGTATGGGATGCCCCACAGTGAACCATCAATGTCTGCGTTCTCTCATTCAACTCGAGCTGAACGGCCTCACTCGGAAGTGTGCTGACCAGGTCGCCAAAAGTACGGGCTGGTACAGTAATTGACCCTTCTTCTTGAATCTGCGCGCCAATCCAGCACGAGATGCCCAACTCAAGATTTGTGGCCGAAAGGCGTAACCGGCCTTCATCGGTTGCGACCAGAATATTGGCAAGTACCGGAAGCGTGCTGCGTGGTGAAACAGCCCGCGATACGATACTCAACCCATGCGACAGCTGTTGTTGTGAGACAGAAACTTTCATGATCTGCGACCCTCTTTGTCAATTTTTTAATCCGATAAAACCAGTATACAACGAGTGTTAAAAATTTGCCAGTACAAACAATCAGTAAAATACACCTCGACTGCCCTTGGTTGAAAATCCCTTCTACAGGTTCAAAAACAAAAACTCTCATCAATGATACAATCGTTTTAATGAAAAAGAAGGATCCACAGCGGGACGAAACAGATTTACCGCTGAACCAGGTAATCCAGGGCGATTGCGTTGAAATCATGAACGGCCTGCCTGAGCGCTGCGTTGACCTGATCTTCGCCGACCCGCCCTATAACCTGCAACTCCGGCAGGAATTGCTGCGCCCTGACCGTTCGCTGGTGAACGGGGTCAATGACGGATGGGACCAGTTCTCAGATTTTTCCGAATATGATCAATTCACCAGAAAATGGCTGGCTGCCTGCAAACGCGTCCTCAAAGACACTGGATCGCTGTGGGTGATTGGCACCTACCATAACATCTTCCGGGTGGGCGCCACCCTGCAGGACCTGGGTTTCTGGATCCTGAACGATGTCATCTGGATCAAAACCAACCCCATGCCCAATTTCCGCGGGGTGCGGTTCACCAACGCCCACGAAACCCTGATCTGGGCGCAAAAAGCGCAGGGCCAGCGCTACACCTTCAACCATCACGCGATGAAATCGCTCAATGATGGATTACAAATGCGCAGTGACTGGGAACTGCCCACCTGCACCGGAAAGCGGCGCCTGAAACTGAACGGTTCCAAAGCCCATTCCACCCAAAAACCGGAGCCGCTGCTCTACCGCCTGCTGATGTCCAGCACCAGCCCCGGCGATGTTGTGCTGGATCCTTTCTTTGGAACCGGTACCACGGGGGCGGTTGCCCGCCGCCTGGGGCGGCACTGGATCGGGATTGAACTGGATGAGAACTATGTCGAACTGGCCCGCCAGCGGATTGCCGCAATTCCTGATAACGACCTCCCTGAACAGTTCTTTGCGACCCCCAACCCACGCCGGCAGCGCCGTATCCCCTTTGGCGCGCTGCTGGAAAACGGCCTGCTGGGCCCTGGGCAAACCCTTTTCTTTGGCGAGAAGGGGGAAATCACCGCCCGGATTATGGCGGACGGCACATTAGCATATAATGATCAGCGCGGTTCCATTCACCAGATTGCCCGCCTGATCGAAACCGGACCGAGCAATGGCTGGCATTCCTGGTTTTACGAAGCTGATGAAAACGGCCAGCGTCGGCCGATTGACACTTTAAGACAAATTTTACGAAAATCCTTAGATTGAGAGTAAAAAATGACCCTATCCAATACAACTTATTCGCAAAAAATTTGGAGCAAAGCGGACCTTTTCCCTGCTCCCGACAGCCCTGAACTGGAAAATTCCTTTAAAGTTCTGGAAGAAATGACAACTGCCTTTGAGGAAAAACGCGCATTGCTCTCGGAAAGTCTTTCCAAAGAAGATTTCCTGAAAATTGTGCGGGATTTGGAAACCCTCAGCCGCGTCGCGTACCGCCTGGAAGCCTATGTCAGTTTGTGGTTCTCAGAGAACACCCAGGACCAGGCCGCGCAGTCATTGATGGCCCGGGTGGATCAATTCACAGCGGAGCTGGCCAACCGCACCCTGTTCTTCAGCCTGTGGTGGAAACAACTCCCGGACGAACCCGCCCAACGCCTGATGGCAGACAGCGGGGATTACCGCTACTGGCTGGAAGAGATCCGTCATTTCAAAAAATACACCCTGACCGAAGCCGAAGAAAAGATCATCAATATCAAAGACGTGACCGGCTCCAGCGCGCTCAACACCCTGTATGCCGCCATGACCAACCGCTATACCTTTAAGTTGGAAGTGGATGGCGAGGTGAAGGAGTTAACCCGGGGTGAGATTTCGGTTTACGCCCGCCACCACGACCCCAACCTGCGTGCCCGCGCCTACCAGGAGCTGTACCGGGTTTACGGTGAGGATGGCCCCATCCTGGGTCAGCTTTACCAGACCCTGGTGCGCGATTGGCGCAACGAACAGGTGAAACTGCGCGGGTTCAAAACCCCCATCTCCACCCGCAACCTGGCCAACGATCTCCCGGACGAGGTCATTGATATGCTATTAGATGTCTGCCAGAAAAACGCGCCTGTTTTCCAGCGTTTCTTTAAACTTAAAGCACGCTGGCTAGGCATGGATAAACTCCGCCGCTACGATGTTTACGCGCCGGTGGTTAAATCAGATAAGCATTACCCCTTTGAAGAAGCCACCAGTCTGGTGCTGGACTCTTTCAACCAGTTTGACCCGCAGTTTGCCGAAATGGCGGAACGGGTCTTTAAGGAAGACCATCTGGACAGCGAAGTGCGCAAAGGAAAGCGCGGCGGCGCGTTCTGCCTGACAGCCCTGCCCGACCTGACCCCCTGGGTGCTGTTGAACTACCAGGGTAAAACTACTGATGTTTCGACCATGGCTCACGAACTGGGCCACGCCATTCACTCGATGCTGGCCGGCCATCACAGCCTGTTTACCGCCCATGCCTGCCTGCCTCTGGCAGAGACCGCCTCTACCTTTGGGGAGATGGTGCTGGTGGACCGCCTGCTCAAAGAGGAAACGGATGAAAATGTGCGGCGAGACTTGCTTTTCAGCCAGGTGGATGACGCTTACGCCACCATTCTGCGGCAGGCGTTCTTTGCCCTGTTTGAGAAACAGGCCCACGAGATGATTAACCAGGGCGCTTCAGTAGATGAACTTTCTGAAGCCTACCTGGAGAACCTGCGCGCTCAGTTTGGGGACTCGGTAGAGATCAGCGACGAATTCCGCTGGGAATGGGTCTCCATCCCGCACATTTACAATGTGCCGTTTTACGTATACGCCTACACCTTTGGGCAGCTTCTGGTGCTTTCACTCTACCAGCAGTTCAAACAGGAGGGAGAAGCCTTTAAGCCGCGCTATAAGAAGATCCTCTCCACTGGCGGGTCGGAACCACCCATCAAAATCCTGGAGGACGCCGGAATCAACGTCCGCCAGGATTCGTTCTGGCAGGGCGGCTTCGATGCCATCCGTGATCTGATCGCTGAGCTGGAAGCCATTCCGATTCCCTCGTAACACCAGCCCGATGCCCGCTGTAAATTGAATTTACAGCGGGCACTTTCTTATACACCTAATATAATTATATTTATAGTATTTATCTATTTAATGCTACAATGAAGGGTGTTATCTTTTCAAAAACAAGGAGAGCGAAAAATGAATGATTATCCGGTTAAAGCGAAAGTTGGCGAACCGGCCCCCGGCTTTACCATGAAAACCACTGCCAATCTGGAGAAACTGGATTCAACTGTCTCTTTGGCAGATTATCAGGGAAAATGGCTGGTTTTGTTCTTTTATCCCCTGGACTTCTCTCATGTCTGCCCGACAGAAATTCTGGCGCTTTCTGACCGCTTCGACGAATTTGAAGAGCTGGACGCCGATATCCTGGGCGTTTCGGGCGATTCGGTATACTCGCACCGCGCCTGGATCCAAACCCCGCGGGAAGAAAACGGCGTAGAGGGCGTGCAGTTCCCGCTGGCAGCTGATACAACCCGGCAGGTTGCCAGAGATTACGGCGTGCTGGTGGAAGAAGAAGGTATTCCACTGCGCGGCTTGTTCATCATCGATCCGGAAGGCATCCTGCAGTATTCTGTCATTCACAACATGAACATTGGGCGCAGCGTTGAAGAAACCCTGCGCGTGCTGGAAGCGCTGCAGGCCGGCGGGCTGTGCGCTGCCGACTGGCATCCTGGCGAAGAGTTGCTTTAACCGGAGGTACTTGATGTCACTGCGAATGAAATCCCCCATGCCTGACCTGGACGGCGCCACAGAATGGATCAACGCCGACCAGCCGGACGTCAAAGAGCTGATCGGCAAACCAACCCTGATCTACTTCTGGTCGGTAAGCTGCGACGTGTGCCACAACAACATTCCCAAACTGGAAGAATGGCGCCAGAAATATATCCCGCAAGGGCTGCAGATGGTTTCGATACACTCGCCCCGCCAGAAAGCAGATTTGTTTGAAGATAAGGTGCGAGAAGTTAAAAAAGAATACCAGATCACTGAGCCGCTGGCGGTGGACAACCGGCATGTCCTGCTGAAAGCCTTTCAGAATGAATTCTTTCCGGCATTCTTTTTATACGATTCCAAAGGCAAATTAATACGGCGCGCTTCAGGCAACACAGGCATCTCTCTGCTCGCGCCAATCCTTGAGCGCTATTTGAAGAGCAAAGAAGAACCACCAAAAACCGAAGCATAAATCGACAGGATAATCCTGCTACCGCAGGTGGGTAATTTCTGGTTAGTCTTTGCGCTCGTCTGGCTTCATTTCCCGGATATACCGGATCAGGGTGGAAATGAAAATCACCATCCCGGACATTTCCAGCCCTTCTTCCACTATTTCCAGGGTGTTATACAAACCGCCATAGCCCTGATTGACAAAAAGATTCCCGGAGACCAATTCAATCCCCAGAGCCCCACTGACAAAAACCAGCCCCGAGAGGAAGAAACCGATCTTATAATAATTGGGCAGGCTCAGGAAAAACCGAAGAAAAACCAGTCCGAAAAACAGCACAAAAACCACACCGGTGGCCGTCCAGGTGTAATGGAAATAGGACAGCAGTTCAAACTCCTCCGCGACCTCAAGCACATAACCAGCCAGCGGCGAGCGCCATTTGGTCTCATGGATCAGAAACACTTCATCCGCTGCCATATATAAAAAGATTGCCGAAAGCATCATCCAATAAACTTTGTTTAACTGGTGAAACCGGAACTTCCAGATTGCGATGAAAGCCAGCAGCCCGCCGGCCAGCAACAGCATCAACCCGCTGACATAAGCGGGGAGCACGTATTCCCACCCGACGTCAAATTCCCTGAACAGATCATCAATCAGCAGCCCATAAGTTGTGCCACGCAGCCATCCTGAGCCCAGATCGCTCAGCAAGAGGAACCCTACCACCAGGACTAACGCTATCGGGAACCGTCTGTGCCGCTCCCAGAAGCCCTGAATTCTTGGCAATACGTTCTGTTGATCCAACGGACGAGCCTGCCGCAATAATGGTCGCATCGCAGCCAGGACAGTGGCAAACATCAGGGCTGCCAGAATCAAAAAAATATTCAGCCGCGGGACCAGACTGTGCGGCTCATTGATAAAATTCCATTTGAACAATAGATAAAGTGTGATAATCAGGAAGAGTACAGCGGTGTCCCAGAACAGGTGCAGTTTGCCCTGCTCCAGCCAGGTTTCATAACGCCGGACCTGCTTTTTCCGCAAAACCGTCGCGCGGATATAAAAGAGCTGGGCGCTTTTTACCAGCAGCGCGACCAGCAATACAGAGCCGGCCATTCCCAGACGCTCCCAGGAATATTGTCCCACCACCGCGTTTTTCTGCATGGATGGAACAGCCAGCAAATACAGACAAAACAGCAGGGATACCGCTGCTGTCAGATTCAGCATGATAGATATATTGCGGTCATGCTGGACGACCGCTTCATTGGGCAAAATCACATTTCTCTCCTGAACGCATTGAAGCTGTGTTGAGTCCTATCAGGGTCTATGAACCGGCAAAGCGCAGAGAATTTTCAGACCTGGTTGACTTCCAAAGCGGTAGCTATTTTATCAGATTTTTTTCAAATTATTAAATTTGGAAATACTTCTATGGCAGCGTCGCATCCCAAACCAAATTTTCGGGCCACTTTTTTTTGATTCCGTGGAGCGTTCACCCATTGCCTTATGAAAATACAGATAACCAATGTCGTATAATGAAATTAAATCATCCTGGTATTACACCGTTCATTCCCCGGAAGCGGCAGTTTTCATCAACAGGAATGCGCTGCTCATGTTGCATTTTATGCGGCAAATCAACTTCTAAATCACAAATCAGTGAAAGGAGTTTCTATGAGCTTCCCATTTCTTGTCCTCTTAACAGGTATCGTCATTTTTCTGGTTGCGGTATTGTGGCTATTTGGGGAGCGCGGGCATGTCCTGTTGCAATCTACAAAAAAATGGTTCAGGGATTCCCACTGGTCACCCAAAGGGAGATGGATTAACGCCCTGCATGGTTATCTTTACATGCGCTGGCAAAACCAGTATATCAAGCACTTCGTGATTCAGATGGGCGCGATTGCGCCAAAACCAGTCCGGCAATATTTTAAAGACCATTACCATTCCAAAGTGCTTACTCATGAGAACGCCGTAGAAATAATCAAGATCAATGAAAGCATTCCCCGGCAGGACCTTGAGCAGGTTGTACCTTACCCAAACGCCCGCAATTTTCTCCTCTCGGCTCCACCTGAAATCATCGTTTATGAATGCGGCTGCCGGAACTCCCGAGAAAACCATTGCGAACCCACCCAGGTTTGCATGTGGATCGGGCAACCTTACATTGATTTCATCCTGGAACATAACCCAAACTCTTCAAGGAGACTAACCCGAGAAGAAGCTTTAAGGTTGTTAGAAGAAGAGCATAACAGAGGGCATGTCCATACCGCGTGGTTTAAAGATGCGATGCAGGACCGTTTTTACTGCATCTGCAACTGCTGCAGCTGCTGCTGCGCAGGAATTGAAGCGATGAGGAAGTATGGAACGCCGTTTTTAGCCGCTTCTGGATATCTGGCGCAAATCGACCACAGCCTGTGCGAGATCTGCGGACACTGCGCGGAGGTGTGTCCTTTCGAAGCTGTAGTGATCGGCACAAACCGGGTGGATATCCTTGCAGACTCATGTATGGGGTGTGGGGTGTGTGTGGATCCATGCCCAAACCACGCCATTCAATTCGTACAGGACCCGGCCATTGGCATTCCCTTCGATGTCCGCGCCCTGCTGCCAACCGCGCCGGCAAACCATTGATGCCCGGTTTTGTTATCAACCTTTCTGAATAAACTAGGGTCTGGGGGTCTTTGTGTTTGCTTAGCAATTGCCCAGATTGAGAATCCCTTCACTGTAAACATTCTCCATACAACATTTTTGCACTACAAAATGTTAATCTAAAAGCATGTTTCCCGGCCCGAATTGTATGGTATATTTTTAAAATATCCCATTTCCCTGCATTCCTTTCAGGGGATCATTCTGGAGTGTCCATGTACTTTGTGATTGAAGGCGTCATTGGGGTAGGCAAAACCACTCTGGCGCGTCTGCTGCAACCCACTTTTGAATCCAACCTCCTGCTAGAGGTTTTTGAGGAAAACCCTTTCCTCAGCGATTTCTATGGTGACCGGGAGCGTTACGCTTTTCAGACCCAGATCTTCTTTTTGTTGAGCCGCTACCACCAGCAAAAGGAAGGCGTCAGACGGTTCCTCACAGAAGGAAAACACATCATCAGCGATTACACCTTTGATAAAGACGCCTTGTTTGCCAAGGTGAACCTGCGCGGCGATGAACTGGAAACTTATTTCCGGGTACAGGAAGCGCTCAAAGAAAAAATTCACCAGCCCGACCTGATCGTCTACCTGCGCGCCAGCACCAGCACCCTGATGGAGCGCATCGCCCTGCGCGACCGGCCTTACGAACGATCGATGGAGCGCGCCTACATCGAAGAACTCAACCAGGCTTATGATGAATTTTTCATCACTGAGGCCACAAAACACCCTGTCGATATTCTGACCATCGATTCAAACCGTCTGGATTATGTGCGCAATGTTGAAGATCTGCATTGGATTGAAAACCGCATCCGGCAGGCCCTGCAATTGTCACCATTCCAGCCGGAACTCCCGATACCAGATCATCAGGATACGGCACAGGGTTAACCAGATTGGAACGTGCTGCTTTGTTCCAGCCAAATGGGAAGGAAGATTGCTATGCGGATCACACGCGACACGCTGCTGAAACTAGCTCGTAATACCACTGCTGAACGGATATACCAGGACAGGCGCCTGGTGTGCATCTACCTGACCGGATCGCTGCTGATGGATGAACCGCTTCTGGGCGGCACCACAGACATTGACCTGATTTTTGTGCATAACACTACGCCAGAACAAGGCAGAGAAATCGTGCGCGCTACCAATCAGATCCACCTGGACATCGCCCACTACGATCAGTCTGTGTTTCAACAACCGCGCCATTTGCGGATTGATCCCTGGATTGGTTCTTTTTTGTGCAAGGATCCCATTTGCCTGCATGACACCGGTCATTGGTTTGAGTTCACCCAGGCCGGGGTTTACGCTCAGTTTATGCGCCCGGAAAATATGATCCAACGCGCCAGGCCCTTTGCCGCTGAAGCCCGCCAGATCTGGTTCAAATTGCAGGATAAACCTACCAACGCAAACCCGCAGGCATTGTGGAATTACTTGAAAGCGCTCGAAAGAGCGGCCAATGCCCTCGCCATGCTGGTTGGCACACCGCTCACCGAACGAAGGTTTCTTCTCCAATTCCCTGCCCGGGTTGAGGCCCTCGAACGGCCTGGGCTCTCTGCCGGGCTGGCAGATCTTTATACCGCGGAACCACTTTCAGAAGAAACCTGGCGGAGCTGGCTTGAGCAATGGGAATCGTGTCTTAAAGCAGCAGGAAAATTGGATAACTGCCCCCCCCGGCTGGCCTCTCCCAGATTCTCCTATTTTCAGAGCGCGATAGCAACCCTTCACAGTGATCATCCTGAAGCCGCCCTGTGGATCCTGCTCAGAACCTGGGTGCTTTCTATTTTATGTTCTCAGGATAACCCTGTATACCTGGAAGGCTGGCAGCAAGCTGCCCGTATGCTTCAGCTCGATGAAAAACACTTTCCGGACCGGATAAAAGCACTGGATGCCTATCTGGATATTGTGGAAGAGACACTGGATGTATGGGCACAGAGAAATGGCATTCCAGTATAAAGCAGAACTTTCCTGTCTTCAAATAGTCTTTTTTTACTCCCAAACTGTGGATAAATCCCCCTGTACTGTGGATAACTTTATCAAACTGTGGACAAATGTTAAATTTTTTTGATATTTATTATTTTCGAATTAAACTAACTGCCCCCCATATATGGGGGGCAGTTTTTGTTTCGACCCAATATTTTTCGTTTTCTGTTATAAGGTGTTTTACAACCCTTAATTTACGCTCAACTTATCCACATTTATCCACAAACTTAAAGTGGATAAAAAACAGGGTTGTTTCCCCATTTGTGGGAACAGCAAACCTCCCCTCCCCCGTATATAGGGTATTTACCATCCAGCGCAGCGTTTATCCACATTATCCACCGCCCTACGGTTATTACTGAATCCATATTTAATAAATTACTGGGGATAAATTAAATAGCCTGAATCTGAAAACTATCCACAATTGAGGATAAACCATTTATAAACCTCTTGAATCCCATGTTCTAATCCTGTACAATTTCCTTATAATCAATTTATGTTTAATTTAATAGAGGTATTGTGCCCCCTTACTGTATTTAGCCAGCAATGTTGAAATGATTGAAGGGAGATGAAGCAATGGATGTCATCAAGGTAAAAGCAAACTCGCGCACTGCCGCTGTGGCGGGGGCTATTGCTGGGGTTATGCGGGAACATAAACACGCTGAAGTACAGGCTATCGGTGCGGGAGCAGTCAATCAGGCTGTCAAGGCACTTGTCCTGGCTAAAGGATATCTTGCTGAAGATGGAATTCCCATTATGTGCACGCCCGAATTTGTGGATGTGGATATTGATGGTAAGATCCGGACTGCAATAAAGATTATTGTTGATCCCCGTGAATAACCCCGATTCTTAGCAACAAAAATATAGAGCGTTAGTGACCCCAAAGAATTGGGTGTTGCTAACGCTTGATTAACATGGTTTTGACACGTTAAAAACAAAGTTTGTCTTATAGGGGTACTCAGTCTTTCTGGTAACATTTTAAATAGTTGTGTTGGGTCGTTTTAAGGACAGGAAATCGTTGGCCTTTCTAAGTTCATTGATCCTGTCACTGGCTTGATTTTCGCTGTCTGGAAAAAGAAGTTAATGAAAGAAGAAAAGCAAAAGCTTTTCTTCTTTTTTAGTATGGTTAATTTGGATGAATAGCGCGAAATAAAGTCTTGTAAATCCCTATAAATTCCAAAAAAGAATCATCCCTGCCAGCAGCATAATAAACGAAAGCAGAAAGAACCACCAGCCAACCTTGAGGAAATCGCTGAATTTGTACCCGCCAGGGGCCATCATAAGCAAATTAACGGGATGAGCCATTGGGGTGAGAAAGGAATTAGAACATCCAATGGCTACCGCGAGCGCGACGGCCTGTGGACTGATCCCATATTGAATTGCGGCACTGATAGCGATAGGACCGGTGACCATCATCTCGAACTGCCCGCCCATGATCTGGGAAAGAATTGAGGCCACCAGGAAAGAACCGCCTGCTAAACCGAGCGCTCCAAAACGATCAGCAAAACGCGTCATGAGCGCGCCGGCGCTGGCTGCCAGGCCGCTCTCAATGAGCGCTATCGTGAAACCGTACATACCCCCAACCACAAAAATAACCTGCCATTCAATCGATTCATAAGCCTCATGCATGGTGATGGTACCGGCAGATACAGCGAGAATGGCGGCGATCAGTACGGCAATATAAACCGGGACACCCAACACAGCAGCCACAACCGCGGTGAGAAGCAGCCCAAGGCTGATGACGGTTTCTTTAAGTTTTAGCGGTTGGTCAGAAGCGCTGGGCTCAAGGAGGATAAAGTCGCGTCCGGACAGGGCATCTTCTTTACGCGAGCTTTCGCCAACTACCAGCAAAGAATCGCCGGCTGCAAGGCGCAGGGTTCCAACATCGGTACGGTAGGAACTATCGCCTCGTTGAAGCGCGATAACGGACCATCCGTAGCGTTTACGAAAGTCCAGGTCGGTCAGCGTCTTGCCAATAGCCTCAGAACGCGGCAGTACCAGGATTTCAAAGAGAGACAGACCGCGCTTACTGAGCGTTGTACTCTTATTTTCCAACTCAACCTGCACTCCTTGCGCCACCAGTTCGCGCACGCGTTCCTCACGTCCGATGATGAGCCACTGGCTGCCGGCTTTGACAATATGGTCGGCTGCCGGGGTAAGTTGAAACCCATTCTGCAGGGCGGCCAGAGTGATCCCGTAATTCTGGCCCAGGCCAATGTCGCGCAGGCTGCGCCCGCACAGGGGAGAATTTTCGGTAACAACCGCTTTCCAGGTGCGCTCCGACAGCCCATAAGCCTTTTCAAGCTCGCTGCCGGTAGGTTTATTGCCTTGATAGACAGCGGCCTGTTTACGAGCCGGCAGAAGGTATGGCCCGAACAAGGTCATAAACAGGATGCCGGTCAGGGCGATCAGCCCACCTGTGGGGAAGAAAGCCAGCACAGTAAGCGGTTCCTGGGGAGGAGAAGCGCTCTGGAGCAGAGAACTGGCCAGGATATTGGCTGTTGCAAAATAAGTTGCCATCCCTCCCAGCAGGCTGCCATAGGAAACCGGGATAAGCAGCTTTCCGGGGTTGATGCCGGTGCGGCGGCAAACCTCCAGGACACTTGGGATGAGCAGCGCGCCAGCGGCTACATCGTTCATGAATAGCGAGAGCAGCGCGGCGGTGCTGGAGAAGAGAAAGATCAGGCGGCGTACCGAATTTCCACCAACTTTGAGAATCTGGCTGCTGATCCAGCGGGCAAAACCGCTCTTTTCGAGGGCGGTGGTCAGAATAAAGACACTGATCAGAATGATGACGGCATCTTCACCAAAGCCAGACAGCGAAAGTATGGCCAGATCTGGCCGGTTAGCTGGACCAAAAATACCAAAACCGGCAAACTGAAACAGGGCGAGCAGGGCGGTGATAGTGAGCGCGGCGATATCCATGCGTAGCCGCCCAATGATGACTCCCAGAAGGGGGAAGGTAACGATTGCGAGGATAAGGATTTGTGAAAAAGTCATACTATGTATTTTGGCACGAATCAGGTCAGTTTATTGTTTTAACCATTGGGTAGTAAAAAGTTTCTTTTTTCTGAACACTGACAGTTGGTTTTTGAAGTGGATTTTTATTCTTCAGCGTCTGCCATCTCACTGGCGTTGAAAACAACCTCTTCTTTCCCGGTGAGTTTTTCTTTTACTTTCAGCGTAATCAGATCCAGATGGCGGGGATGCGCTACATAATCCAAATCATCTGCCGGAACAGTAAGCACCGGGCATAACGTGAAGTTGTTGATCCAGTTCTCATAGAGGCTGTTGAGCTGCTCGAGATAAGCGGGGCTGATTTTTCGTTCATAATCCCGGTCCCGCTGAGCGATCCGGTTGATCAGGGTGGGCACCGACGCGCGCAAATAAATTACCAGATCCGGTGGGGGCAGGAACTCGCTGATGGTGAGATATATTGTCCGGTACGTTTTATAATCCCGGTCTGTCAAATAACCCTGAAGATTCAGATTTTGAGCAAAAACTTCAGCGTCTTCATAAATGCTGCGATCCTGCATCACCGAGCCAGGAAAATGCAGCAACTGTTGGTGAATGCGGATACGGTGTGTGAGAAAGAATATCTGAGAGTGGAAACTCCAGGAATGCATATTGGCGTAGAAGTCCGAAAGATAGGGATTTTCCATCACGGGTTCATAAAAAGGTTCCCAGGCCAGTCTCTTGCACAGCAGATTTACTAATGTCGACTTCCCAACCCCAATGTTTCCGGCTACTGCGATAAATTTTTTCATCTGGAAAAACCCCTTTTGTGTTCCAGTACTGATTACCAGACCTGGTTTACCTTATGATAGCAAAAGGCCTGCGAAGCCCACCGCGCGCAGGTCGTTGATGTGGTACGGCAATTCCATTCCCGGTGGTTGAACTGCGCTGAGACTCGCGACCGTGTATGAAAAGATTATATCATTTTCAGACCCAGGTATCTGGATGGTTAGGTTAAAGAATTGTCCCCATTTCCGAATGTTCAGAAATGGGGACAAAATCTCGTAAATCAGAATATCTTACGCAGGGGCGCAGGCGTCTACCGGACAGACATCCGCGCAGGTAGCGCACTCGGTGCATTTTTCCGGATCGATGATGTACTGGCCATCAATTTCAGAAATCGCAGTTTCGGGGCAATCTGCTTCACAAGAACCACATTGGATGCATTCATCCTGATCGATAATATAAGCCATTTTTACTCCCTTTCAATTTGACAATTGAATAAATTGCTAGTTTCGAAAGAAGAATAGCACGAATCAATTATTGTTGTCAACCAGTCCAATATTGTCATTTGTCATTGAATCTGGCTCTTAATGTCATATTTTGGACATCAAAGGTAAATTTATGATTCTTTTAATGGCTTTTTGCCAATTTGGCAGTGACAGACCGCGCGACAACAACAGAATGGCATCCCTCTGACAGTTTACATTATAATTTACAGAAGATATTCCTTTTATTGAAAGCTGTTCTATGTTGACACATTCTCAGGAAATCAGCCAGATAGACGAAAAACGGCGCAGATTGGCGGCAATCCTGCTGGTACTGGTTTTGCTGGTGGCAAACAGCTGCGTTTGTTCATCCGGCTTGGGTGATTTGTCTGCCGGTAAATATTCGCGGGTTATTGGAGAAACGGATTCTACCCTGAGGGCAACCCAATCCGCGACTTTGCTATCCGGTACTTCTCTCGAGGATGGAACCACGGCGACCAGAACGCCGGGACGTTTGACACAGATGATTATTACCCGCACCCCTGCAACCGCGACAGGGATGGCGGCCCAAAACACGAGTAACCCGTACAACACTGTCAATCCAACTGGCGGAACGAGAACTACGGCCCGCCCAACCGCGACCCGCACCCCTCAGCCCACCATGACCTGGTTTATTCGATATTTCCCGACCCGCACGCCGCTGGTTTTTCCCACCCGCACGCCTACCAGGACCCGAACACCGCAGCCAACTTACACGGCCTCCAAATCGCCCACTATCTCCGCTACGCTGTCAACCATTACACCGAGCCTGTCTCCAACCCCGTCCCAAACCCTGACCCACACTCCCACCACCACCCTGACGCCAACGCCCACGGAGGTGCCAACCCTGACGCCAACGCCCCGCCCGGAGCAGGTGGCATTTTCGGCGGACGCGGATGGGGATGGCTCCCTGGATCTGCTCCTGATGAACCCGGATGGCAGCGGCGCGCAGGTTGTGCTGCAGGACAGCTCCAATACCCTGGTGTGCGATTGGTCGCCGGATGGGGTCTGGCTGGTTTTTGAAGCGCAAAGCGGCGATCCCCTTACCCGGCAGTTATACCGCATCCACCCGGATGGCAGCGACCAATCCATTTTGGCAGGCTTGCCAGCTGGGGAAAACAGCCAGGCCAGCTGGTCGCCGGATGGCGGTTGGATCGTATTCCGCAACGCGGCGCTTTCCGGGCAGGCTGATCTTTACCTGATCCGGGCCGATGGCAGCAGCTTGCTGCAACTGACGAATACCGCGGCGGATGAACGTTATCCGGATTGGTCACCGGATGGCAGCACCGTTATTTTTGTTTCAAATGCTGATGGAACGGATAAAGTTTATTCCATGGAGGTCGCGGCGCTGCTGGTGCCAGTCCCGCCTGCGCCACCCGCCCCTGTGCTGCGGATTGATCCGGGCTCAGGCAACAGCCTGGCCTGGCCGCGTTGGTCTGGCGATCAGATTGTTTTTGCCAGCCATGATGGGACCCAATCGGATATTTTGATCTTGAATGGTTTTTCACCCGGCGATTTCACCAATCTGACCAACCCGGATGGGACTGATCCCTTTAATGATGTGACCCCGGCCTGGTCCAGAGATGGGACTCTGATCCTGTTTGTTTCTGACCGCAGCGGTGCGAATGAGATCTATTCGGTCGCGGCGAGTGGTGGCGCGCTGAACCTCATTTCTAACACGTATACTGGCGAACAGCGTCCTAACTGGCTTCCCTGAGGAGGCGAAATGAATATCGCTCTGCTTCATTATGCGGCACCGCCCATTGTGGGAGGGGTGGAATCCGTGCTGGCCCGCCAGGCCCGCCAGTTGGTTCGGGTGGGGCATCAGGTGCGCATTATCGCCGGACGCGGCGCAACCTGGGACGCGCAGATACCGGTGGTGGTCTTCCCGAGGATGGATTTTCGCCACCCGGATGTGCTGCTGGCAAACGCCAGCCTGGATGAAGGCCGGATCCCGGCAGAATTTGAAACGTTGGTACAGAAAATAACCCGCGACTTACGCCGTTCGCTGGAGGGGGTTGACGCGGTTTTTGTGCATAACATCCCTTCAGCCAATAAAAATCTGGCGTTAACCGCCGCCGTGCACCAGCTCTCTCAAACGCTGCGAAACACACGATTTATCCTTTTCCATCATGAAATAGCGTGGCTTTCACCTAAAAAACAGGAAACGCTTTTCCCCGAATGGCCATGGAATCTGTTACGCACACCCTGGCAGGGGGCTCGGCAGGTTGTTCCCTCCCGGGCACTTCAATCTGACCTTGCCAATTTGATGGGCCTCCCTGTGGAGCAAATTTCTGTGATCCCGGACGGATTGGATCTGATTGATTTCCTGGGCATCAGCCTGCGCTCGGTCGCGCTGCTGGAAAAGCTGCCCATTACGATGGCCGCGCCCATATTATTGGCTCCGGTGCGGATCACCAGCAGAAAGAATCTGGAACTATCTATCAGGGTGCTGGACGCGCTGCGAATGGAATACCAGGAAGCCATTCTGATCATCACCGGACCGGCGGGCACGCACAGCCCGCGCAATGTGAAGTATTTCAATAAATTGAAGAATCTTCGCGCCCGCCTCAAGCTTGATGGCGCGGTATTCCTCATGGCTGAGCTTTTACCGGAAGGTCTGCCAGAGGTTTGCATGTCTGACTTTTACCGCCTATCGGACGCCCTGCTTCTCACCAGCAAAGAAGAGGCGGTAGGGGCGACAGTACTGGAGGCGGGTCTGTCCAGGCTGCCTGTTTTCTGCACAGACCTGCCGGTTTTTCGAAATCTCGCCGAAGCGCACGCGGTTTATTTCTCGTTGAAGGATACACCAAAGCAGATCGCGGAGCGGATTGTGAATCGTCTGGATTCGGACCCGGTTTACCAGCTGCGAAAGCGTGTGCGGCGGGAGTACACTTGGGACGCGATCTATCAAAGCAGGATCATTCCCTTGTTGGAGGCATAAAACGGGGTAATAGCCATTCCCATCCGGTATTTTCAACAGCCAATTCTTTTGGAGAATTGGCTGTTATGTGCGGCAGAACCTGTGCGGAAAGGGATCAGCGCTCGATTTATCCGGATTACCGCGGTAAAATGATGGACGTATTTACTTTGGAGGTTTTTGGTTGTATGACAGAAATTTATTTATTGAGGCATGGAGAAACGGATTGGAACATCATCAAACGCTATCAGGGCGTTTCGGATGTGCCTTTGAACAACTCGGGGCGCTTGCAGGCACAGGTGGCCGCGAAGAAGATGGCTGGTTTGGGCAAGAACTTTACTGCCATTTACAGCAGCCCTCAAAAGAGGGCGTACCAGACCGCGCAGGCGGTCAGTGAGAAATTGGGTCTGCCTATCTACCAGGACGCGCGGCTGCGCGAAGTGAATTTGGGAGATTGGGAGGGCAGGCTTTCTGTTGAGATCAAACAGGATGATGATGAAGGCCTGAACCGGATATGGCACCAAACACCCCTGGCGGTCACCCCTCCCGGCGAGCATGGCGAGTCGGTTATGCAGGTGGTGGAGAGGGTCAGCGCCGCTCTGGATGACATTGCGGAATCGCATCCCGGGGGGACTGTATTGGTTGCCACCCATGGGTTTACCATGGCTGTCGCGGTTTGTCTTGCCATGGATATTGACCTGAACAAGCTGTTTGACTACATTCCCGAAAATGCCGGGTTCACCAGAATTGAATGGACTGCAAAATGCTGCCAGCCAGAGATGATTTAGCGAGACGCGATGACCTGTGAAAGATGTTCTGATCCCTTATTTATTCTGAGCGTGTTGTATCCCGATCAGGATTATGGACATATTCAAAACTGGCTGGAACAGCGGCTGGCGGATTTTTCTCGCCCACGGCCGGCAGACGCGGCCTTGAACCAGCGCGACGCGTTTCTGATCACCTATGGAGACCAGTTTTCGCATCCGGAGCATGCCCCCTTACGGGCGTTGAGAGTATTTGCGGAAAAATATCTTCTGGGGTCATTCACCGGGCTGCATGTGCTGCCTTTTTATCCTTATTCTTCAGACGATGGTTTCGCGGTTATTGATCCTTATCAGGTGGATCCGCGTCTGGGAACCTGGGAGGATATAGAACAGCTCGCGGAGCGTTTGAAGCTGGCCTGTGACCTGGTGTTGAACCATGTTTCCAGCAGCAGTCCCTGGTTTCAGGGATATCTGAATGGGGATTCGCGTTATCAGGAATATTTCATCGCGGTTCCTCCGGAAACCGATCTTTCTGAGGCGGTGCGTCCCAGAACCAACCCGTTATTGACCCCCTTTGAGTCGTCTTCCGGTACAAAATGGCTTTGGACCACCTTCAGCGCCGATCAGGTCGATCTGAATTATGGTAACCCCGCGGTACTCCAGGAGTTGATCGAACTCATGCTACGTTCTGTGCAGCGCGGCGCGCGGGTGCTGCGTCTGGACGCGGTGGCCTATCTGGGCAAGCAAATTGGCACACCTTGCATCCACCTCTCGCAGGCCCATCTGGTGGTGCGGCTCCTGCGGGTGATATTGGACCGGGTAGCGCCGGATGTCAGGCTGCTCACCGAGACCAACGTATCTCATGAAGAAAATATTTCTTACTTTGGGAACGGGTACAACGAAGCGCACATGGTGTATAACTTTGCCCTGCCGCCCCTGGTTCTGCACGCGTTTGCTACCGGACAGGTGTTCCGGTTGAATCAGTGGGCTGCCGCGCTCCAACTGCCCTCAACGGAGACGCTGTACTATAACTTCCTGGCATCGCATGATGGTATTGGCCTCAATCCGGCAGGTGGAATTTTATCGGCGGATGAGATTGACTTGCTTGTTTCCCGGACACTGCAGCATGGCGGCCGGTTTTCCAGCAAAGCCAATCCGGACGGCAGTTCCAGCCCGTATGAACTCAATATCAGCTACTTTGACGCACTTTCTGACCCCAAGGATGGGGAACCCTTGCGATGTAAGGTGAAGCGTTTCCTCTCTGCGCACGCCATCCTGCTTGCGATGGCCGGTTTGCCAGGAGTTTATGTCCACAGTTTGCTCGGAACGCCAAACTGGATTCAAGGTGTGGGCCAGACCGGACAGAACCGCGCCATCAATCGCCAGAAGTTGACTCTGGCAGAGGTGGAACAGGCATTGGCCGACCCAAAAAGCCGGACAGCGCAGGTTTACCAGGGTTTGACGCGGCTGCTGCGCGCCCGGTCTGCCTCGGCTGCCTTCCACCCGTATGGCGCGCAGCTGGTTCTGGAAAGCGGAGACGCAGTTTTTGGCCTGATGCGCATCGCCCCGGATGGTTCGCAGATTGCGCTGTGTTTGCATAATGTCTCTTCAGATCAGCAGGCTGTTACCCTGGACCTGAACCAGATGGGGCTGCCGGGAGGGCAATGGCAGGACCTGATCACCGGACAGCGTTTTATCCTGGAAAGCCAGGCACATCTGGCCCTGCCGGGTTATGCCGCCCTGTGGCTGGTTCCATTCCCCAATAACGCGTGACCTGTGAATCTTCACCACTTTACGGTTGCTTTACAATTTTTCTCGAATCTTTGAGGTTGTGTTATATTTAAAATCGACTGATTTGGTCTGATTATTGGTTCCGGATTTAATCTCAAAGCACAGTTTCAAACTGAAGGGCTTTTTCACTGTGAATCGTTTTTCACGGATTGGGTTTAACTTAATAATTTGCGCGGGTATCCTGGTTGGACTGCTGGGTTTCCCTTTAAGCGCATCCGCCCAAACCGAGCTGCCTCCGGCCCTTTTCAGCGATCCATCCAATCCACCTGCCGTCGCCCAAAGCCTGGACCCGGTGATCATGCGCGAGCGGTATGTTGAGGTGAGTATTGAGATACTGGATCAAGCGCGGGAAGCCATTCAAAGCTTTTCAGGGGAAGCACCCTCTTTCGCAATTCAGATTCAACTCTTTCCGGACGCGGATTTTGTCGCCAACCTGTCTCGTGTGGAAGATATGGTAATGGGCGGCTATGTGCTTCGGGGCAGTGTTCAGGACCAGCCCGGCAGCGAGGTACATCTGGCGGTGCAGGACAACGTGCTCTCCGGGAGCGTGATGCTGCCCGGCGCGGATTACAACATCGAATACAAAGAGAACCGCTTGCATCTCATTCAACAGGTTAACCCGGCGCTTGGCCCACCTACCCGTGATCCGCTTTTGCCGCCCGACCTCTCTGACCGGGTGAGCGCGGCGGCGGACTATGGTCTGGATGACGATGGTTCTCAGGTGGATGTGATGGTGGTTTATACCGCGAACGCTCGTACCAGAGTCGGTGGAACGGCTGCCATTAACGCCAGGATTGCCGCGGAAATCGATATCATTAATACCGGCTATGCCAACAGCGGCATCAACCACCGTATGAGACTGGTCCATACCGCGGAAGTCGATTATACCCAATCCAGTGGGGACGGTGAAGATCCGGTGTATGATTACTGGGTTAAGATGCTTGAAGATCTTACCGGCAAGAATGATGGCAAAATGGATCAGGTCCACACCCTGCGCGATCAATATCACGCTGACCTGGTGGTGTTGGTTACCGAACAGACAGGGTTTTGCGGAATGGCCTGGGTGCTGCAGAAAGAGCAGCTGATCTACGAATACATTGGATTCAGCTTGGTTTCGTATGCCTGCGTGGGGGCGGGTTACTACACCATGGCCCACGAGACCGGGCACAACCTGGGGGCGGCCCATGACCGCAACACCGGCGGTGTTTCAGGAATATACCCGTGGGCCCGAGGCTACCAGAGCGCCGGGAATTTTTATACCATTATGGCTTACTCAAACGGTACACAGCGCATCAATCACTGGTCTAACCCGGAGATTGCTTACAATGGGGTGCCGACTGGAGTGGATTACCAGGCTTCCGATTCGGCCGACAATGTGCGCGCTCTGAACCAATCTGCTCTGCTTGTGGCCCAGTTCCGCGACGCACCGCCTCCCGCAATGCCATCCAATCTATTCGCCAGTTCCATCTCCAAGACCCGGATTGACCTTTCCTGGACGGATAACAGCAATGAGGAAACCCGCTACCATATAGATCGCACCTTGGCGGCGGCCACGAGTTGGCAGGAAATTGCCACAATCCCGGCCAATACCGTTTCTTTCGCCGATACCAATGGGGTCTGCGGTACCGCATACCGCTACCGGGTACGGGCTTATGGGCCGGGCGGTTACTCTGCTTACACAGCAGAAATTACTGCCTCAACCAAAGCCTGCCTCGACCCGCCGCGCAACCTCACCGCGCTGGCGGTTTCCAAATCCCAGATCCGTCTGGACTGGGAAGATGTGAGCAGTAACGAGGACGGCTTTATTGTAGAGCGAAGAGCGGCCGGGCAGACGATCTGGTCTCAAGCCGCAGCGACCGGGCAAAATGTGGAAACTTTTGTGGACAGCGGCCTGGTCTGTGAGACCACCTACCAGTATCGGGTTTATGGTTTCAATGGAGATGGCCCGTCCGAGTACACAGGCATTGCCTCAGCGACCACCGCGCTTTGCCCGCCCTCTGATCTGAGCGGGAGCGCGCTTTCACAGAGCCGGATCACTCTGGCGTGGGTGGATAACTCCGGCAGCGAAGATGGCTACCTGCTGGACCGTTCGCATTCCGGGTTGAGCGACTGGCAGCCGCTGGGCAATCTCCCCGCCAACAGCGTCGCTTTTGAAGACTCCGCGCTGGCCTGCGGCACAGCCTATACCTACCGCCTGGGGGCTTTCAAATCCGGCGCGCTGGACAGCGAGAAAGTTCAAATCACCTTGTCCACCGCTCCCTGCACGCCGCCCCCCGCACCGCAGGGATTGTCCGCGACCGCGCTTTCCGGCACCCTGGTGCGCCTGACCTGGCAGGATGTGCTGGATGCCATGAAGCGGGACGGCACCTACCAGGCAATCCTGGCACAGTACGGTCTTGCCGGACCGCCTGCGGCCGGGACCCCGGCAGTCTCCGGTGCACCGGGAATCAGCATAGAGGATACGCCAACTGTTCTCATGGCGCTGGCAGACTCCCGGCTCTCAAGCATTGCCACGTCGCTCGAGATCCTGGCTATGACCAGTGAGGCGAAATCCGGAGACTGGGAGCAGATCCGTCCCCTGCTCACTGGCCTTGAAGAACGTTCTCCTCCAGCCCGGTTCTG
>ENA-ORXD01000308-ORXD01000308.1-sediment-metagenome-genome-assembly--contig:-NODE-308-length-69955-cov-4.287988_pt1 | contig 69955 bp, 53 predicted proteins | sample MGYA00237862_ERZ511471 | MGnify/ENA metagenome assembly ERZ511471
GTCCTCGGGATTCGGGCGCCTTGCCTATGGAGCTTTTTACTTTGCCGTTCGAAAAAGTGTTGAATTGGCCTTTTTACGAGTTCGTCAAGAATAGGAGGCTTTCGTGACCTCCGGCACCCCGGCGCTTTCCCTTCACCGCCAGGTGGATGCCTTTCTCGATTACCTGGCCGTTGAAAAGGGCCTTTCCCAGAACACCCTGGAGTCCTACGGGCGGGACCTGAACCGTTTTCTCGTCCACCTCGAGGAGCGGCACGGTCTCGGGGACGCCCGGGATGTCACCTCGGACCACATGATCTCCCACATCGGCGAACTCCGGAAGGGGGGGCTCAACAGCCGGTCGGTGAACCGCGCTCTCGCGGCGATCCGGGGGTTCTTCCGGTATCTTCTCCGGGAGGGCCTCATCGAGGAGAGCCCCGTTTCGGAGATCCTTTCGGCGAAGGCGCTGGTCCATCTCCCCCACACGCTGAGCAGGGAGGAGATGGAACGCCTGCTGGAACAGCCGGACGACGCGACGCCGCTCGGGCTCCGGAACCGGGCCATGATGGAATTCATGTACGCCACGGGGGTGCGGGTGTCCGAGCTCATGTCGCTCACGCTGAACCAGTTGAACTGGCAGGTGGGCTACGTTCTGGTCCGGGGGAAGGGGGACAAGGAACGGATCGTGCCCGTGGGCCGCGTCGCCTTCCATCACCTGCGGCAATATCTGGAAAGGGCGAGGCCGGCCCTCCTGAAAGGCTCCCGGACGGACGTCCTGTTCCTGAACCGCTCCGGGCGGGGAATGACCCGGCAGGGGTTCTGGAAGATCATCCGGCAATACGCGGCCCTGGCGGGCATCCGGAAACGGATCCACCCGCACGTGTTCCGCCACTCCTTCGCCACCCATCTCCTGGAAGGCGGCGCCGATCTCCGGTCCGTCCAGGTCATGCTCGGCCACGCCGACATCTCGACGACCCAGATTTACACCCACGTGAGCCGGGAACGGCTCAAGGAGATCCATCGTAAATTCCACCCCCGGGGATAGGGCGCCGGGTAGTGGCTGAAAGAAGGAAGACCAAGGGCGGACCTTGACACCGCCGAACCGACGGACTATTACTATGAAGAATTTCCATGTGCCTGGGTGGCGGAACTGGTAGACGCAAGGGACTTAAAATCCCTCGGTCCTCGCGGCTGTGAGGGTTCGATCCCCTCCCCAGGCACCAACTTCCAAATGATAACGAACAAGTGGAGATAGCAAAGTAAGCACTGAGAATCAGAGATATCTTCATAAGTATCCATTCACTTTGCACAATCTTTCAGGCACCCATTCTTAAAAGTAACCAGGAAAACAAAGGAACCGTTATGAGATTGAAAACCTTCATAATCAGCATGTTCTTAATATCATTCCTGTTACCGGCCATCGCCTTTTGCGACGACAGTCTTCATAAGGCCGCTTACCGGGGAGATATCGAATCGGTGAAAGCATTGCTTAAAAAGGACATTGACCCGGATGAACGGGACGCCTTCGGGGGGACCGCCCTCCATGCGGCAATGTTTCAAAAAAATACTGAAATAATAACACTTTTGATAGACCATGGGCTCGATGTCAATGCAAAAGGAACTTCCAATGGTTACACGCCTCTCCATGACGCTGTGTGGGCAAATAACATTGAAGCGGTCAAAGTGTTGATGGCTCACGGGGCAAGGACAGACATAAAAGCGAAGGACGGCCTCACTCCGTATCAAAAAGCCGTCAAGGAAAACAGGACGGAGATCGTGCACTACATGAATTCCGATCGTCATGGCAGGAAGAGCTATGACTATGATGCAAAAACACTGTACAGCGTAAATGATGTCAAAGCATTTGTTTACCAATGGTTTGCCGGATTCGATCATCAGGCGGACATCGCATTTTTTGAAAAACATCTCGATCCCGACAGGATTGACATGCACTTTCCCGATTTTCCGGTAAAAAATCTCAGTGATTTTGAACGGTGGTACAACGATGTAATAGCCAACATAAAGTGGAACGCTCATGAAATCTCACACCTGACCGTCACCGGAAACGAAAAAGACGGTTTTTCCGTAAGTCTCGACGTCAATTGGAAAGCCAGAACATACGACGGGAAGAATCTCGACCTGAACGTTCATCAGGATTGGAAGGTGGCAATCGATCACAACAGAAACTTCATTATTGAAAGGCACAGGGCGCAATTGATCGACGGTAAAAGAATCAAATGAAATGAACGGCTGAACCGGAGGCGCATGGGGAGAGGATCCGGCTTCATTCAGTGAATCTTCCCCTGCGAATCGGACCCGTTTCCCGCACGCAACACTTCATGTATCTTCCTGGAAAGTTCTTTCAGAGAAGCCGGTTTCTGCAGAAATCCCCTGACTCCGCTTTCAAGAAATTCCCGAGTTGTTTCATTCTTGCTGTAACCGCTCAACAGTATTACCTTGATTTCCGGGTTCACACGCCGCAGATGCTGAAAAACCTTCTCTCCGGACATGTCCGGCATGACCAGATCCAATAGAACAAGGTCGATCTCTTCCTTTTTCTCTTCATAAAGGCTTACGGCCTCTTTGCCGCCTTGCGCGGGGATCACCCTGTATCCCAGGTGTTCCAGCATGCGCTGGCTGGCCTTCAGTACCTGGGCTTCGTCGTCAACCAGCAGGATCGTTCCCGTCCCCCGGACGATCTCCTGATTTTCCTGTGCTTCGGCGGAGACCTCCTTCTGAGAGACGGGAAGATAGATATTGAAGGTCGATCCACGTCCGGGTTCACTGTACACATTGATGAATCCATGATGGCCCTTGATGATTCCATAGACCATGGCAAGACCGAGGCCTGTTCCTTGCCCTCTTTGCTTGGTAGTAAAAAATGGCTCGAAAATCCGTTGTTTCGTCCTTTCGTCCATTCCTATCCCGGTATCCGTCACCGCAACCCTCACGTAACGCCCCGGCGTCAGCATATGAGGTCTGACGTGCGTTTCGTCAAGAATCACGTTTTTCGTTTCGACATGAAGATCCCCGCCGGCCGGCATGGCCTGCCAGGCGTTGACGAATGTGTTGATGAAGACCTGTCCCATCTGATCGGCGTCCGCATCGACCAGCCAGAGATCCTTCTCGTAATCACGGTGTATCCGGATTTCCTTTTTCGTTCTTTCGAACATGGAAACGTTCGTCTCCAGGATTTCGTTCATATCCACTGACTTTACATTGTAACGCCCCTCCCTGGCAAAGCCCAGAAGCTGCCTCGTCAGATTTGCCGCGCTCCTGATCTGGACCTCGATGCTTTTCAAATAATCGTTGTGGCGATGAAACGGGTCGATGTCCTCCAGCATCATCGAGACGTTCCCCTGCATGGTCATGAGAAGATTGTTGAAGTCGTGGGCGATCCCGCCGGCCAGCTGCCCCACGGCCTCCATTTTCTGACTTTGCTGCAGCTGACTTTCCAGCTTTTTCCGTTCATCCTCTATCTTCCTGCTTTCCGTGACGTCGTGAATGATGGAGTGCAGAAGATCCTTCCCGTTCACTTCAATCTTGCTGCTGAAGACCTCAACGTTGCGAACGGAACCGTCCGCGATCCGGTGTCTGAATTCAAACTGAATGGCGTTATCGGTTCCGACCTTCTCCATTTCCTTTTCGACTTCTTCCGGGGGAATCGTGTTGATCTCTTGAATCGTCATCTGCGTCAGCGTTTCATGCGGCCAACCGTAAAATTTTACGGCCGCCTCGTTTGCGTCGATGATTCGACCCGTGTCGGGATCTATGAGCAGCTTCACGGCGCTGTGACGGTCGAACATATTCCGGTAAAGCTCCTCGCTTTGTCTCAGGGCATTTTCCATGTTTTTCCGCTCGGTGATGTCGCGCCAGATGCAGTGATAGAGTCTTTTCTTTCCGATGTCTATCATCTGCGCGATTACATGGACATTTCTGACTTCACCCTGCTTCGTGCGCTGTCTGGTTTCAAAATCGGCGTGTCCCTCCCGTACGACCTGTTCGATACGTGCCCTGGTTTCATCAGGCGTCTCATCGACTTCAAGGTCCGGGATGCTCAATTTTGAAAATTCATCCCGCGAATAGCCCAGCTGCCTGCATGCCTTTTCATTGAATTCCAGGGGACGCGCAGTAGCCGGATCGATGATCACAATGCCGTCCGGCGAATGCTCGAACAACATGCGATACCGTGTCTCGGCGTCTCTCAGCGACTCGTCCGCCCGTTTGCGGTCGGTAATGTCCCGCACGATCGCCTGAAGGTTGCCGTCCTCATCCTTCCAGGCATTGGATTCCACATACAGCATTCCACCGACCGGTCGCCTCATCGCGCGTTCGAAGCGGAGCGTTTCCCCCTGCCGAAGGTCTGCCAGGCGTCGCATACCGATGACGCGCATATCCTCGGGATAGGTATCCAGGACATTGTGACGCAGGCACTCTTCCTTGCTCCAGCCCATCATCCGGCAGAACTTCTCGTTCGCGAGAATGATTGTACCGTCCGGATTGCTCGTAAAAATGCCGTCTTCGGCATGCTCGACCAATTGCTCGTATTTCGAATCTCTTTTCCTGATTTCCTCTTCCGTCCTCTTGCGTTCGGTGATGTCGGTGTTGAACCCGTGCCAGAGGATACTGCCGTCGTCCAGCTTCTCCGGCGTTGAATGTCCTGACATCCATCTGATCTCCCGACCGGGAAGCTGCACGCGATATTCACATTCCCAGGTCGTCATCCGTTCCGCGGAGCGTTCAATGCTGCCGAGGAGTATGTTCAAATCTTCCGGATAGATCACACGGGTTATGAGAGAAAAATCGTCATGGACGTCTTCAGGCGAACATCCGAAAATGTTTCTGATCGCTTCCGTCGAAAACGGCACGCAATAAGTCCCGTCCGGCTTCCTCATGAATTGATATATCATTCCGGGAACATGGTAAGACAACTTAGTAAATTGAATGTCGCGTTCCCTGAACGCCTCCTCGGTCTTCTTGCGATCCGTAATGTCATGGATGATCATGCTGGTCTTCAAGTCGCCGTTACGGTCCCTGAAAACGACGGAGGAGATCTCTCCCGGGAAGCGGGTGCCGTCTTTTCGAACGAATGTCAGTTCTCCATGAAATCGGCCCGTGCGTGCCCGCTCCTCCAGTGCGGCCGGCAGACGCGGGTCGCCTGGATCGATGACACAGGCTCTCCCGATACGGCATATCTCTTCTTCGGTACGACCGAAAATGCGGCATGCTCCCGGATTCGCCGCCAGAACCGCGCCGTCTGGTTCCGTCAAAAGAACGGCATCCATGATGTTGTCGAAAAGCGATTGAAATTTAACGTCCCTCTCGTGCAGCTCCGCCTTGATGATTACCTGTTGAAGTCTTTTGACGATCAAAATACCGAGCAGGGCGGTACAAATCGGATAGATCAGAAGAACGGGAAGAGAAATTGTTGAAAGAACATTCCAGGCGATTTCCCGGGGTAACGTAGACGTGATCGCCAGCATGATCACATGAATCACCATGCCGAAAAGATAGAGTTCTCCAAATGATAAATTGGATAGGGAATCCCGGCGGTAGTGTCTCCAGGAAATTCCGATGATTCCCGATACCAGAATCACGGAAATGCCGGCCCAGGTGCCCATGCCGCCTTGATAAAAACGAAAGGCTGCCGTAAACAGCATCGCGATTCCGGTGGCCAGCGACCCGAAAAAAAGACCGGATATGCCGATAAGTACCGATCGCATGTCAAAAACAACTCCCGGATGGAGTTTCCAATGGGTCATCATGACAATGATGCCGATAAAGCCCAGGACGATCCCCATGGGTACCTGGGAAAATTTCAGCTCACCCGGATACCAGCGGTCCGCCGCCAGATCGAAAATAAAAGCCACCATCAATAAAAGAGCGGCGTTGTAAATTAACCCGACGAGGGATGGATCCAACATGGGATGCCTCCGTGAAACGAGTTGGTCACCGTGAGAACATAGCCTGTGGCTTACAGGAGTCGTATATTATAAAAATAATGAATGTTTTTTTCAAGAAGGCCTGCCCGGCGGGTTATATCGGGTTTCTGCCTCTCCCGGGAAAATCCGGTTCAATGATTAAGATTACGAAATGATGAATTTCTTTGTGTAAGTGCGATATTCGTATCTGTCGAATATCAATTTTCCGACAGAGCGTGGATTTGGGTGGATTCGGGGTCGGACCAAGATAACCTCTTTATATCTCGGGACATACCCCTCATGGAAGGCTGTTTTAAGGCCTTAGATGAACATTTTCAAGGTTGAAATCGTTGCCATAAGATTCAGTTGGCTCTCGTAGATGCTATTTTCTGATACTGGCTTTTTTAGCATCAAAAAAGGCCTTCTAAGGCGAAAAAATCGACACAAAATGTGATTTTACCACGCAATATCTATTAGTTGACTTGGTCCGACCCCAAATCCAAATCAAAATCACTCCTTCAGATCCAGAACAACCGTCGATGCCGGCATGCCCGTGACCATCAGGTATGCGACCGTTCCAGAGCCTGGGAGTATGGCGACGCCCGCGTCCGAACCGGAGGCCGTCATTTCGAAGTCGCTGTCGTACAACGCCCAGCCGCCGGCTTCCATGATGGAGATCGAGCCGAAAGCGGGGACTTTCCGCCATTCCGCGTGTCCTTCATTGTCTATGGTGATCGTCGACACGCCGTCGGGGAGTTCGGCCACGCCGGACAACGGACGGTACAGGGTGCTGCGCGTCTGGAGCCATTCCTCGCCGCCCCTGGACCCGGGGACGACGCGGATGTCGCTCAGATCACGCCCGTTGTTCTGCGGAATGAGGAGAAACATTCGGGCCAGCTCGGCATCAACGGAGGCGTCGAGGACGTCCATCTCGCCGGTGAAGAGGTAGCCGGGCAGATCCGGCAATGTCATCAGCATGAATCGGGGGTCCGTGCCTTCGCCCATCAGCGCCAGATCGTGAATGTCCGCGTTGGATACCAGATAGGTTTCCCCGGCGCGGGCCTCCCATTCGGGTTTGGCCTCCGGTTTCGTTTCCAGTTTTTCCGAGTGCATGACATGGACCAGATAATGGCCCAGTCCGTGGGGTCCCCTTACGGCCAGGTAACGCCTTCCCTCCGCGGTAAGGAGACGTACCGATGAAAGGGGGGCTTCGTCGCTCGTGTACCAGCCGTCGGTTCGCAGCTTGAGGCCGCTGTATTTCGGTTTCCACTCGCCGTCGGAATACGTGTCGACGAAAAGGGAATGGTCCATGGCGAAACGGACGCGGTACAGCGCCATGCTCGCCGCATAAAACCCGCTGACGGCCTCCTCGTTATCTGGAGGTTCGGGATTCTCGGGCGGGACCGCAGCGGTCAGGGGCTCCGGCATGGCGGCGATCGCATCCCTTTCCACCAGCGCGCGCAACAGGACCCATTCGGCGGTATTCAGGGATCTTGCCCCGCCGTTGTGGTCGGTGCACACCATCACCGCCAGGCGTTCTTCGGGCAGGACGATGAATTCCGCCGTATAGGCCAAGGTTCCGCCGTTCTTGTACCATCCCCTGATGCCGGCGGCCTTCATCCCCGGCTGGCTGACCGAGTCCCACCCCAGGCCGAACCGGATGAAGTCGGACGGCTGGGGATTGAACGTGCCGACGGTCTGATCCGTACCCATCTCGGCCACCGATGCCGGGGAGAGGATGCGGGTCGTTCCGACGGCGCCGCCGTTCATCAGCATCATGGCGAGGCGCGCCATGTCCGACGGGGTAGAATACAGGCCGCCCGTTGCATAGAGATTCACGAATTCAGGGGTCATGAGAACGCCGTTCACATACGATTCGGCGTATGTCCCCGGCGCGAGATCCCCGGTCCTCCGCGCAAAAAGACTGTGGGTCATCCCAAGCGGCGCCAGGATCTCGTCGTGCACGAACTCCGGATAGGTCTGCCCGGTGACCGCCTCGACCAGGTTCTCGATCATGGTGAAACCGTCGTTGCAGTATACGCTCAGATAACCCGGCCCGTGCTTCAGTCGCTCCCCGCGCAGCGTTTCCATCAATTGCGCCGCGCTCCCCGAAAAGGGGGCGGACATGAACGCGTTTCTACCGTCCGTGCCGCCGAATCCCGACGAATGGTCGAGCAGCATCCTGACCGTGACGTCCCGGTATTCGGGAGAACGCATCCGGAATGCCGGCAGGTAATTCACGAGCGGATCGTCGAGGTCGACCCTTCCCTGATCCACCAGCTTCATGGTTGCGATGGCGGCGATGACCTTGCTGACCGATCCGATGGCATACAGGGTTTCCGTTGTCGGCGTATTGCCGGCGGGGACGGCGTCATTGACGAAGGCTTCGCTCCAGATCAGCCCGTCGCCGTCCATCAGGGCCACCGACATGGAACCTCCGCCGCTCTCCTCAAGCGCCTGCCGAATCACGGCACGGCTTTCGGAGATGGTCGCGGTGTAATTGCAGTTGACAGAGTCGGAGCCGCCCGAACATCCCGAGAACAGGCACAGGAGGAGCATCGAAATAATGAAGAAGGAAAAACGTCTCGGGATCGATAATGCAATGTGCGTCATGTCATGACCTCCCGTGGAATGTTCGGACCGTCGGATGTCGTTTCTCCCGTTCGCAGCCCTCCGGATGCGGGGCGGCGCGGGACATGCGGAGCTGAAATGTTTCCGGCTTCACCGGGACGATCGAGGCCGATGCGCCTCCATGATCCTGCGGACGGGGATGCCCCTGCGGACCAGTTCCACCATGAATTTCATGTAAGGATCGACATGGTGATAGAAATTCTTGAATCCCGCGCAAAGGTGGTTCAGGCAGGGTTCTCCCGCGGGGGATTCGGCGAAGCGGTGTTTCGGGCAACCGCCGCGGCACACGAAAAGGACGTCGCAATCGCGGCAGGATCCGGGAAGGTCCGTCTCCTTCGAGGCACCGAAGGCGGTCTGTCTTTCCGACAGGACCATGTCCGCCGGTTCGTCCTCGAGGATGTTTCCGAGACGGTAAGCGGGGTACATGTAATGGTCGCAGGAATAGACATCGCCGTTGTGCTCCAGGATCAGGTTTCCCCCGCAGCGGGGCGCGAGGTAGCACACCCCCGGTCCGACCCCCGCCCAGGCCCCCAGGGCCCATTCGAAGTTCATGACGAAGATCCTGCCGACATCGTTCCCGATCCACTCCTCGAAGACACGGATGAGGAAATCGCCGTAGGATTCGGGCGCGACGCTCCAGGGGGTCACGGCGGCCGATTTTTCCTTGCGGGCAGGGGACGGCGGAACGGCCAGCGGAATTCCCAGGCGTTCCGCCTCGGGATCGGCGTCCCTTTCCACGATGGGGATGAACTGGATGAACCGGACGCCCTGGTCCTTGAAAAAACGGTACACGTCCAGGGGGTGCCGCGCGCTTTCGCCGTTCACGGTGGCGAGAACGTTGACCTCCACGCCGTGTTCCCGCATCATCCTGAGCGCGTCCAGCACCCTGGAGCAGGTCGGGCTCCCTTTTCTGTCCACACGAAAGGCGTCGTGGACCGCCTCGGGGCCGTCCAGGCTCAATCCCACCAGGAAGCTGTTTGTCGAAAGAAAGGCGCACCAGTCCTTGTCAAGGAGCGTCCCGTTCGTCTGCAGTGTGTTTTGGATCCGTTTCCCGCCGCCGTATTTTTTCTGGAGGTCCAGCGCCCGCCGGAAAAAATCGATTCCCGCAAGCGTGGGTTCCCCCCCCTGCCAGTCGAACACCACCGACGGCCCCGGCTGGGACTCGATGTACTTTCGGGTGTAGGCCTCGAGAACTTCGTCGGACATGCGCAATGTCCGACGTTCGGGGAAGAAGGTCTCTTTTTCGCGATAAAAGCAGTAGGTGCAGTGAAGATTGCAGCGCGGCCCCGCGGGCTTCGCCATGAGGTGAAACCCCTGCCGCGCGGGACCGGCGGAAGGGGGGATTCCGCAAAGGCTGTCCATCATAAAAAACGCTCTGTCGGAACGATCTCTCCGATCAGCCGAAAACGACCGCTTCCTTTTCCGCAAGCGCCGCTCTCAACTGGTCGTTTTTCGCAATGAGTTCATCCTCTGTCATGCCGGGCACGGAAGCGCCGTCGCGGATCTCTCCCGTCCTGAAATCGACGAGGTTCGTCTCTTCGACGGGATCCGCCGTCAGGCAGTAGAGTTCCCACTCGTCGGGCTCGACGCCGCTTGGGTCCACGTACCGGACGATCTTCCAGTCTCCCGTGCACAGGGCCCTCACCCTGTTGGGCTGCCGCACCGATCCGCGCGCCAGGGCGTATCCCTCGGCGATCACCGTGTCGACGTCGTCCTCGAACAGGTCGTACTGACCCTCTCTCGACCGGCTCGGGCCGATGTCCGTAATCGTGTCGTTGGTCATGAAAAAGACGCCGGTCCGCGGTTTTCCGTCGGGACCGACGATATCGCCCGTGTTTTCGCCCGTCACGTGAGACGAAAGGTCCGCCCCTGCGAACGCCCTGACATTCGACGTGCCGTGAATGGTTTCCATCAGGCCCCGGACCGTTTCCTCTTCATATCCGGCGAGGGCCAGGACGGTCGGCGCAAAATCGACGGAGCTGGTGGGCTGGTGGATTTCCCTCATTTCCTCTTTGTTCCCGTTCAGCAGGGGGGACGACAGGATCATGGGCACCCGGACGCTTTCCTCATAGGCGTTGTGCCATTTCTGGATCATGCCCCCGTGGGCCCCCGTCATCTCGCCGTGGTCGGACAGGAAGATCACGATCGTGTCGTCGGTCAGGCCGTTTTCATCGAGGGCCTGCAGCATTCTGTGGATCTGCCGGTCCGCGAGATAATGGCAATAGAAATAGAACTGGTTGTAGCTCAGGGACCATGCCTCGGCGTTGTCGCCCCGGAGCTGGAAGGGCAGGGGCGACAGGCGGGGCCCTCCGCCGCTGATGAACGAGTAGTCCGTGATCGACCTGAAGGCGAGTCCCCACTTGAGGGCGTAGTCCTTCTGGCACCGGGGCTTGTCGTCCAGGGACTCGGCATAGGTCCGCGGCAGGGAGCAGTTGTTCTGGGGGAACCCGTCCGGGTTCAGGGCCACCCTGAAGGTTTTTTCATGGTCCGTACCCGGACAGACCGTCCCCTCGAGGCTTTCCTGTCCCATGCCGGGGTTGGGCGGGGGCGGGGGATAATTTTCCCAGCCGACGACGCCCGTGTTGGTGGGCGTCTGCCAGTTGATGGGCCAGACGCTGCAGTCGTGGGGGTTGAGAAGCGATCCGACGGCCAGCCACGGTTTCCCGGAGCGGTCCGCGCCTTTCTGTTCGAGAAAAGCGACGACGTTGTCCGCGCACCCGATGTCGCGGAACGTGCCCGAATTGTAGGCCGTTCCCCCGTGCGCCTCGGGATAGGACTTCTCCCAGTCCGAAAAGCCCCAGGCCTCGAGATAATCGGTGCTCTCGTCGGCCTCCGAAACGTGCCATTTCCCGAAATAATGGGTGGTGTACCCGACGGCGCGAAACCAGTCGCCGATCGTCGGGATGCCTTCGGGGTCGAGCCAGGGCACGTCCTGGGCGGTCTTGAACATTCCGTCCGTCTCGTTGACGCCGTGCACGGCCGGATACTGGCCGGTCATGATGGAGGCCCGGCTCGGCACGCAGGCGGAGGACGCCGTGTGGTGTTTCCTCAGGACGACGGCGTTCTGCCGCAACCGCAGAAGGCCGGGGAAAAACCGGGTATATTCATTGTCCGGGGAAAGGGGACGAAATCCCATAATTTCCTTCAATCCCTGAACCACCCCCTCATCGGGGCCGTACCCCTCGGGCGGCGTCTGCATCTGGTCCACCATGATGAGCAGGATGTTCGGATGGGATACGCTCACGGAATCGTGGCTGGAGCAGCCGGGAAGGGTCCCGATCGCTCCGATGAGAGATGCGGCGGCAAGAAATTTGGGGGTGGTGCAGATGAATTCCCTGCGGGTGATTTTTTTGGTCATAAGGGCTCCCTCATGCGGTCCTTCGGGCTTTTATGTTCCGTGCCGGTCCGGCTCCCTGGAAAGGGCGATCGCGCCGGTCCGGAAGACGTCCGTGATGTATCGCAGAATATGAAAAAAAGCAATAAAGACCCGCGCAGCTGCGGGTTTTTGTGATGGACGTCACGGGAGGAAACGGGAGCGGGTTCACAGGTAGCTGTGAAGCCCCGGAAGATAATTCACGCCGAAATAGGTGAAGAGGACGCTGGCAAGCCCCACCAGGGAAAGAACGGCCATGCCTTTCGCACCGTCTTTCCCCGCGATCCGGCGGTGAAGAAGGGCCGTGTAGATCATCCAGGTGATGAGCGCCCAGGTTTCCTTGGGGTCCCAGCTCCACCAGGAGCCCCAGGCCGAATGCGCCCATACGGAACCGGTGACGATCCCCAGGGTGAAAAGAACGTACCCCACGGCGACGCTCCGGTAGAGGTACTCCTGGAGTTCTTCCTTCCCGGGGGTCCCGGAAGGGTTCTCCTTTTTCCGGAGATACAGGAAACCGAAGACGGCGGCGATGACGAAGGCGCCGTACCCGAGAAAGCAGGTCACCACGTGGGTGACGAGCCAGTTGCTCTGGAGGGCGGGAATGAGGGGCTGGATCCGGCTTTCCACGTCCGGCGCGTAGGAGGCGTAGGCCATGAGAAGGAACGCCGAGGGGAGGGCGAACGAGCCGAGGACCCCCGTCCGTTTCCGGAATTCGAGGAGAAGGTAGGCGATGACGATGGCCCAGGAGAAGAAGATGAGCGATTCGTAGAAATTGGACAGGGGGGCATGGCCGAAGCCCATGCGGTAGGATTCGATCCATCGCAGGGCCAGGCCCGCCGTGTGGAGGGCGAACCCGCACGCCGCCGAGATCCGTGCCGCCCGGGACAGAGGCGGCCTCCCGGCGACGATCCCCGTCAGATCGAGGAAAAAGGCGCCCAGGTAAACGAAGGGGACGAGACCCAGCAGGGTGGTGTTCATCCCTTCCCCTCCACGGGGAGGGATCCCTCGCCTGCACGCCCTCCACGGGTTCGACGGGGCCCGCCGCTCCCGGCAACCCAGGTGAGCAGGATGCCGGCCATGAGAACGGAGGCGCCTCCGGCCGCCACGGGGGCCCCGGGGTCCCGGTTGACCATGAGTCCCGTGACGGGCGTCGCGTCCAGCTCCGCCAGTTCGAATCGCCACGGTGCGAGGCTGTCCGGGTCGAATGACGGGTACCGTTCGTAGAGGTCGGGAACGATCTCACGGAAACGGCCGATGTTCCGAAGCACGTAAAGGTTCCGGCATCCTTCGGGGGATTGCACGAGGAGCTTCACCGCCGGTCCCAGGTTCATGAAGTCTTCCACGACGGCAAGGACATGGACCGAAAGGGCGCCGGGGCCGCCGGGAAGATCGAATCCCCCGCCTTCGACGACTTCATACCGGTCCGTCCGCCCGCCGCCGTGAACGGTGAGCCCGGCCTTGAGGACGGTTCGAAAGTCGGACTGATAGAAGGTGAAGCCGTCGAACGACACGGGGTGGTTGACGAGAAGGCTCGCCTTCCGCACCGGCTCGGAATCCCGGAGGAAAGTCAGTTCCGAGCGGTATTCCTTCGGCATCCCCGATTCATATTGGTCGAAATGAAATCCGTCGCACCGGACCTGGAAACCCAGGTCCAGGGGCCGGCCGTCCTCCCCGGAAAAAATTCTTTCCACCGTCATTCCCGCTGGGATCTCGATGTAGGCTTCGATTCCGAAAAGACGGCTCAGGAGGGCCCCCGCCAGGAGCGCCAGGACCCCGCCGTGGATGAGGAACAGGCGGGTCCGCTTCCATATCCTTCTTTTATGGATGCAGAAAACGAGGCTCACCGCCATGAGCGCACCGAGGGCGGCGAACCAGAACGAATGGTAGATGTCGTCGAGCTGGAGCAGGCCGACGAGGGCGGCCGCGCCGGGGTCGAGCCGTGAAAGAAGACCGCGGGCGGCTTCTCCTTGCGGGAAAACCGTCCCGGCCACGGAAACGACCGCGAGAAGGAACAGGAGGCCGACGGTCAGACCGGGCGAAGACAGCCGCTCCGAAAGGGATCGCGTTTTTTTCCCGTTTTTACCGGGTTGCGGGGAAGGATCGCTCAAGGTGAAGGTTCGGCCTTTCCGTCAGTTGGTATATGCTAACACGATCCTTGCCGGTCTTCAAATCGTTTCCGGAGGGACCTTCAGGGGATGCCTTTCGAAACATGGGAATTTCCTGCGCCGTTTCGCCGGTTCTCAGCTTCGGAGGATGGTCCACAGGATCAGGACGGCGAGGAAAAGGCCCAGGAGAAGGCCGGCGTATCCGAAGGCGGCGGCGAGGAGCTTGGTCCAGAGGGAAGGATGGTCCCTCCGGACGGAGGCCATCTTCTCTTCTTCCTTCATTCTTTCGTATTCCAGGGGGCGCTCCTCGGCCATTTCCCGTAGGTAATACCGGCCGGTGAAGATGGTCCGGTCCATGGGGAACTTCGTCGGGATGAGGTGGGTGTTGAAGAAATGAACGGTGAAGATGAACAGGGCGGCGAGGAGGGCCTCTTCGGAATGCAGCAGCGAGGCGATGTTCAGGACCCAGCCGGGGAAGAGATAGGAGGTCCATTCCGGGACCATGAGAAAAATCCCCGACCCCCCGATGATCGTCATCCCCCAGAAAACGGCGAGGAAGTCGAACTTTTCCCAGTAGGACCACCTGTCGAAGCGGGGCCGTTCCCCCCTGTTGAAGAACCACAGGAACATGGCCTTGAGATCTTCCCAGTCTTTCCTGTTCGGGAAGAGGGATTCGGGGCCGAAGAGCCTGTCCTTCCAGCCGCGGGTTCCGGCTCCCGGCGGGAAGAGGTACCGGAGGGACCGGAAGAGAATGATCAGAAAGAGGACGATCAGAACGAGGGCGGCGACACGATGCCAGTTCCCGGCGTTGTCGGCGCCTCCCCAGAGGCGGATGAGGAATTTCGCCCAGCCGGTCCCGTGATACTTCAGGGGAAACCCCGTGAGGACGAGCGTGAAAAATGAAAGGACCAGGATGACGTGCATGAAGATCTCCCGTGGCGGGAAGCGCTGTATGGACTGGATGCCCTCGGAGCCGGCCACGGGCGGCCCGGGAACGATGCCCCTTTTTTCCAGGTCGTGCTTGTCCCAATAGGTCTTGCGCCACCAAAGGGCCGTGTGGACCCAGAAGAAGAGAAAGGTCAGGGCGAGAAGGACCTCCATGAGGACGTTGGTCCAGAAGAGGGAAGGGTAATCCCTTCGATTGGCGAAGTCGGGATGCGCCCTGTATTCCACGAAACGGGGATGGAATCCCTCGTGGCACTTGCTGCAGTTTGTCACCAGGTTCGCCGGGTTGATCGTCGAAACGGGGTTGTCCTTGGGAAGGATGTTGTGGGACGTGTGGCAGTCGGCGCATCCGGCGACGCGGCTGGGGTAGCCGACACCCTGGACCTTGCCGTGGTAGGTCATCTCGTATAGCCGGACCACGTCGGCGGAGAGGCCGTGCCGTTGCATCATCTCCCGGTCCCCGTGGCAATGGATGCAGGTCCGGCTGTAAAACTCCCGGGCCTCTGCGGGGTAGATGTCCTGGGCGGTGTGATAGACCCGGGTGCTGTGAAGGCCGTGGCAGTCCGAGCAGGTGGCGGCGTCCTCGTTTCCCTTGAGAACGGCCAGGCCGTGACCGGACATGCTGTACTCGTCATTGGCATGGCATTCGGTGCATTTTTTCAGGATCTCCTGCTTGAGGGAGCCGGCCGGGGGTGTCAGGGCGTGGATGTCCCGGTGGCAGTCGTAACAGCGGAAATCCTGGTAGAGGTAATGGTAATTCCGGACGTACTCCCGTGCGATTTCCCCGTGGCACCGGGCGCAGGAGAGCAGTTCCGGCTTCTCCAGGCCCGCCATGTGCTTCTCCCGGTCGACGACCTCCCCGTGACATCCGAGGCACCCGAGGCTCCCGTGGACGGACTTCGGGAAGGCTTCCCGGTGGACGTATTGATCGTGGCATTCAAGGCAATTGACGGCACAAGAGGGAATGACCGCCGGTCCCGGGGCCGTCGACCCGTGAACGGCGGAAACGGCCCCGCCGAGGAGAACGGTGGAAAGAAGAAGCAGGAGGATCGGGCTCAATTTATTGCCGGGCGGTCTCGCTGCCATGTTTTTCGGTTCCTTTGGATTGGTGGATCTTCCAGTTCGACAGGCCGCCGAAAAGACGGCTGATGTCCACGAGACCCCTCTCGAAGAGATAGCAGGCGGCCAGAAAGGAACGGTGGCCGCGGTCGTCGATCACGACGATGGAACGGTCCATGGGGAGGTCCCGCCACGCCGTCTGGAGCGTCTCAAAGGGAACGTTGATGGAACCGGCGATTCTTCCGGTTTTGAATTCGTCCGGAGTGCGGATGTCGAGGAGAAGGAGCGTCCCGCCTCCCGAGATCCATCGGGCGAGAACATCCGGTTTGACGGAGCGGATCCCGACCCGGTGGATTCGTTTCGTGGAAAGGACTTCGTACCCCGATTCCTTCCAGGCGGGAAGGCCGCCGGCCAGAACGGCCGCGTTACGGAAACCCTGTTTCAGCGCTGTTTCGGCGGCAAGGCGGCTTCTCCGGCAGGACGGGCTTTCGCAGTAAAAAACGATTTCCCGGTCCCGGTCCCCGGGCTCCCGCCATCCTCCCGCCATTTCCGTGACGGGGATGCACTCCGATCCCGGGATCCGATGGTCCCGGCATTCTATGAGGCTCATGGTGTTGACGAGAACGGGCGGCGTCCCCCCGGTCATTTTGCGCTGGACTTCCACCGGGGACAGCTCCCGGATGTCTCCTCCCTCCGCGGATGCGGCTCTCCCCGGGAAGGCCGCAACGATGAGGGCGAGAATGAAAAGGACCGCCGTCCGCTTCATCTTCAGGGTTCCTTTTTCACCTTCAGCTCCGCGGGAATGGGAACCTCCTTGAATCCCCAGGGGATCATCTGGGGTTCCGCATTCGGTTCCCTCGGCACGGGATAGTCTTCGAGGAGAAACCGGCCGGTGTTTCTGATGAGCATCCTTGTGAAGAACTCGGACGTTTTCGAATGGCAGTCCAGGCAACCCTCCGGCTTTCCCTTTTTCCCGTAGGTCGTCCCCCGGTCCAGGGGGATGATGTTGTGGTGAACCGGGAAGGTGTGGGGATGGGCCGTGCGGTTGTCTTCGTAGGAAACCACCTTTCCCTCCCTCAACTCGTAGATCCGGTCCGAGACGAAGACCACGTTCTTGAATCCCATGCCCGCCAGGCCCTCGATCATGCCCCGGATCTCCTCCTCCCGGGCCACCGTGGGTTTCTTGACCTGCGCGCCGTTTACGTCCCTGACATTCGCGACGGTCCGGGAGGGAAGGGCGTCAAAGGCTTTTTTCACGTACTTCAGGGTGATTGGCCGCACCTCCAGGTTGTCCATCTTTTCCCCGAACCACTGGGCCACCTTGGGAACCTCGGGGATGAACTGCTCCCCCAGGCCGTTCCGGGCGTCGAAGAGGGTGATCCAGGGCTTCCACGGAGCGGGGGCGAGTTTCCCGAAATCGTCGGGCCAGGTGATCGCTTCCAGTGTGGCCGCCGTGTACCAGATCTGGCCTCCCGGTCCCATGTCGAGAAGATAGCCCGACATGCCCGGCTGCCCGGTGGAATGGCAATTGGCGCAACTGATGCGGTTGAAGTGGAAGGCGACGTCCGGGAATTTTTCCTCGTGTTTTTTCGTGGGATTTTTTGCCGATTCCGGCATGCCGGGCCGGGAGGGCCGGTATTTCCCCTCGAGATGGCAGGCCAGGCAGGTCTTCATGTCCACGCCGTCCAGGTCGTCCCGGACGTTCCCCAGTGGATGCCACCCCTTGGCGATCTGGTGTTCCATGCGGCCGTAACGGGTGTTTTCAACAAGATTATGGCAGTCCGTGCACCGGAGTCCCGCCTTGTAATGAGCATCGAATTCGGGTTTGTGGACCCATCCCACCTTCTTTTCATCGGGGCCCTTGTGGCATTGGAGGCAGTTTTTCACGTCCACGGTCTTGGAGATCAGGGTACCCTTCAATTGCCCGTCGCGGTTGAAAAGATTCCGGTTGTCCCACTCGTAGGCCACCTTCGGCCTGTCGGAGAAATTCCAGGTGCCGCCCAGGAACTCCTTGGATCCCGGAGGAGCGTCGGGATCGCTGAATTGGAAGACGGCTCCCGAGATCCTGCCGATGTCCGCCCCGGCCGTGGCGGCCCAGCGGTAGTTTTTGAAATTGATCTGCTGGTTGCGCTTGCCGAACTGGTATCTTCGCGCATGGCACAGGAGGCAGTCCCCTTCGAGGACTCCGCTTTCCTTGAAGTGGCTTTTGCCGTCGGGCGTGATGCCGGATGTGAAATCCCCGTCCAGGCTCTCGGTGCTCCTTCTTTCCGACTCGACGAGATTCATGGAAAAATCGGCCGTGCCGTCGGGCTTTCTCCCGTATTCCATGGAGCCTCCCCCGGGGTGGCACCAGCCGCAGGCGGGACTTTTGATCTTCCTGGCGGGATTCAGTTTTCCGAATCCGCCGATCCAGTCATAGGCGGCGAGATCGATCTGTTTCGGGTCGCTGTTCTTCTTCGCGGCGGCACGGCCGGAGCGGTTGGCCGGCGGTCACCACTTTCCGTACATTCCCGGGGAGAGGATCCAGGGCTTTCGGGGATCGTAGGAGTCGCTCATCTCGTCGAAACCCTGCTGGAAATGGAAGCCCGAGGTGATGGTGGAATAGGCGTGGCAGCTTCCGCAGGTTTTCCGGGGACTGTAGGGGTCCTCGGCGTTTTCCCGGGGCGTGATGCGCTCCCCGTATTCGTTTTTCATCCAGACGTCCCTGTGGATTGTCTCGGCGCCCCGCACCCCGTCGAAAGGGTACAGAAGAACAGCCATGACGGCTGCAAGAAGGAAGGACAAGGACCGCTTGATCTCCATAACGTACTCCTTTCAGAGTCTTCCATGGATTCGCGGTGATGTTGAGGGTAAGGAGGTTTTTCGTTTTTCTTAGAATGTAACGGAACTTGGCGGGCAAGTCAAAAAAAAAGACGGCCCGTAAAACAATCCCGGCGGGACGGGGAAAATCCCCCGTCCCGCCGGGCCGGCGATTGCCGATGCATGACTTCAAGGATACGAACCGCCCTTTTTCGGGTGATGCCACGGCCCTTCAGTGCCGGTCCCCTTCTTCCCGGGTTCGACCGGCGGGGCCGGACGACCGGAGCCGCCTGCGCCTCATCAGGAAGCCGCAAAGGGACAGCAGGATCAGGAAAACGACGATCCCGCCCCTCGAAAGGGCCGGAACGGGGGGCATCGCGCAGGCGGGCCCTCCGTCATCCACGATCACGCCGTTTCCGCCGTTCAGATCGTCGTCGCCTTTCTCGCCGTCGATGAAGTGGAGCAGCACCGTGTTTCCGTCGATCTCGGCGCCGGTGCCTCCTTCCGTCCGCATGAAGAGATAGGGGTGGTCGGTCTCGTACCCGGGTTCCCTGCCGTATTTCCAGTAAGCATCCATGGGGAGGCTTCCGGACAGGACAAGGCCGACCTGCACCGCCCCGCCCGGGGGGATTCCGCTCAGCGTGAAACGGAACAAACCGTAAGGGAAGACGGTCTGAAGGGGAAAGGTCCCCGGCGCCGGCGCCGGGAGGGCCTGAACGGCCAGAAACCGCGTGCCGTCGGGGGCCGCGATCGTAACATACTGACTGCCGTTCGCCGTATGCAGGGACACGACGTTGGGCTGGTTTCCATCAGGAATCCCGTCTCCGTTTCCGTCGTAGGAAGGATCCGTTCCATCCGGCCCGCTTTCCTCCGCCGTGGATACCCCGTCCGCGTCGTAGGAGGCGGCGAAGTCCAGACCGGGCTGGTCGGCCTGAACGTCCGCAAGCTGCCTGTTTGCGGGACTCCAGCCGCCATAGCCCGGATGGGAGACCGTAATGGTGGTGGTTGTGCCGGTGGAGAGCACGCAGGAGTATGTCCCGTCGGCGGCGCTCGTTTCCGCGTGGCCGTCATGGGAGAAGGTGATTGTGGCCCCCTCGACGGGATGGACACCGTCCGTCACGGTGCCCGATAGGGTGACCTCGGACCATCCCGTGCCCTGCACGTCGAAGGTGTAAGGATTCCTGTTCGGATCGTTGTTTGAAATGCTCACGGTTGCACTTCTCAACCCGTTGCCGCTCGGATCGAACCGTATCGTGAAGGTGTCGTGGTCCCCGGAGACGATGGGTGAAGCGGGTGGCTTCGTGACGGTGAAATCGCCGGCATGGTCGCCGGAAACGGCCACGATGGGTATTCCGGTGAGATTCAGACCGCCCGCTCCGAAATTCTCGATCTCGAAGGTGCGGTCGACCGTTTCACCGTCGACGTTGGCGCTCTCGAAATCGGTATGATCCTCCGTGCCGGGGGTCGAATCCCCGTCGCCGATGTCCCGATTGGTGATCGCGTCCTGAACGACCATGAGCGCGCCGCTGTAACCCGTACCGGTTATGGCAAAGTTGAATGGATTTTCATTGCTGTCGTCGGAGGCGATGCTGACGGTTCCATTCCTCACGACCGTGGCGGTGGCCGCGAAGGTGACCTTGAATTCCACGGATCCGCCCGAGGCGATGCTCGTTGCCGGAACGTTCTGTGTCAGGCTGAAATCGGTTCCCGTTACAACGACCGGCGGGCTCCCGACAAGGTTCAGCGTCGCCGAGCCGAGGTTCAGGATCCGGAACGTGTGTTCCGGAGAATAGGCGGACAGGAGATAATGATCCTGACCGAAGTCCGTCCCGTCCGCCGTGCCCGGCGTCTCATCGCCGTCGGCGATTTCAGTGCCGTTGTATTGTACGGATATTTCTGGATAGCTGCCGCCCGTTCCCTGGACGTCGAACGTGAAGGGGGATTCATCCGCATCGTCGCTGGCGATGGCTGCCGTCGCCCGGCGCAGGCCCGCGGCGGTCGGGTTGAACGTGATGTCGAAGGTCGTGGTTCCCCCGCTTTTCGCGACGGGTGTGGACGGAGCGGCCGCGACGGTGAAGTCGCCGGTGTGGCCGGTCAGGACGATGTACGGCGACGGTCCCGACAGGTGCAGGGCTCCCGCTCCCGTGTTCGTGATGGTGAACCTGTGGGTCACCACGCCCGCCGACAGATCGGCGTTTCCGAAATCAGTGCCGTCAGCCGCCGACGGGGTTGCATCGCCGTTTCCGATATCCTGCCCGTCGCCGCTGACGCCGATTTCGGGATTCTCGTCGTCGGCGATGGTCACCGTGATCTGCTGGACGCCGTTCTCGGCGCAATGGGTCCCGCCGGTCATGTCGACGACGATCGTTTCATCGTCGTCATCGTCCCCGTCGTCGGCCCCCGTCAATGTGATGTCACCGGTGTTCGAACCGGCATCGATCGTGATGGAGTCGGCGGACCGGGTGTAATCGGTCGTCGGGGTCGCCGTTCCCGAAAATCCGAGGTTGACGGTGACGTTCTTTTCGGACGGCGCCGACAGCGTCGCCGTGACCGTCGCGGTCCCCCCGTTTTCCGCCAAGGGGCTTCCCGTGACCGAAAGCGTGACGAGGGGTTCGGCGTCGTCGTCGGTGATCGTCACGGTTCGCTGCTGCGCGCCCGCTTCCGTCCCGTTCGTCACGGAGGTGATGTCCACGACGACGGTTTCGTCGACTTCATCCCTGGCATCCTGGGAGGACGTGATCGTCGCCGTTCCGCTGAGATCCCCGGAGGGAACGATGATGGTATCGGAGGACAGGGTGAAATCCGTCCCCGATGCCGCCGTTCCGGATGTCGCAATGCCGATGGTCGTCAATTGGCTCGAAGCCGCGCTCAACGTGGCGATGACGTTCGAACTTTCGTTGTTTTCGGATATGGACGACAAGGTGACCGACAGGGTCACGGTGGGACCCGTGTTCGCCGCGGCCATGCTGGCCTGTCCCCTGGTGAAATCGGCGGCGTCCGTATCGGTGTCCGTCCCGTTGGGAAAACGCTGAACCGATTCGTCGTATGCATTGACGGAATCGCCGGACGGAGCTTTTCCGGTTTCGCCGAGGCTGACCGAGTCCACGATCGCTCCCCCGGGGTCCTTCAGATGGAGGATCACCGTATCCGCCATGGCTCCCGTTCCGGTGACGTCGCCGAGGACCAGGAAATCGCCAGAAACCGTTCCGGTGAAAGAACCCGTTCCCGCATAGTTGGAAAAAGAGAAGGCGCCCGTGTTCGTCAGGTCCCCGATGACGTCCGTCCCGTCGAGAAGCTCGATCGTCCAGCCCGTGAGGTCGAGCCCTTCGGAAAGAATGAGCAGTTCCACCCATTCGTCGGTTCCCTGGGTGACAGCGCCGGCGCCGGCGACGCCGTTGAAGCCGTTGGTGCTCCAGTCGGTCTGCGGATCGGTGACGATCTCGTTGATCAACACGTTCACCGTGGTGAAATTCAGTGCGGAACTCCCGGAGATTCCGGCAAAGGGGTTTCCCGCGTCGTCGACCAGCGCCGTGGCGTCCACTTCCAGGTAGTATTCCGTTCCCCTGGCCAGGGTTCCCCCGGGATCGATGGAAACCTGGTTGGCGGAAACGGTGATTTTCGGATCGGTGATGCCGATCTGTTCGAAAATCGTGTGATCGGCGCTCCTTCGGATGGTCACGTTGCCCGTGCCGGCGGCCATGTCGTCATCGAATGTGAGAACGATGTTTCCGCTCAGGACGAGATTCCCTGAGTCGTCGGCGGGGGAGGAGGACGACAACAGGGGATCCTCCTTGTCGATCGTGTAAACTTCCCCGGTACAGGGTAGGTTCGAGATCGTGGAGGACAATCCCGTGTCGTTCGCGAGATTCAGCCCCAGGGTGCCCGACCCGGTCCCGGTGCCGGCGGTCACCGTCCAGGTCGTTCCGGAGCCGCTTACGCCGGTGACGGAAGGACCGGTCAGACCGGTATTTACAAGACTGAAGTTCGATGCGGCAAGCCCGGTCATGGATGCGGCGAAGGTCACCGTCCATTCGACCGAGCCGTCATGGGTGATTTCCGGGCCTGAACGGGCGATCGACGACACCGTGTTCTGCGTCATGAAGCTTTGCACCCCGCCGTAGGAAGTCCCGACCGTGTTGACGGCATACGCCTGGAAGTAATAGGTCGTCGCCGGCGCAAGCGAACCGATCGACTCGCTGAAAACGCCCGTTCCCGATCCGTTGTCGTCTTTCGTTACGCCGGCATCGCCGATCTCGGGGGAGGTGTCCGTGGAGGAATACGCCACCCCCCGTTCGGTCACGGTCTCGCCGCCGTCGCCGGTGATGTTCCCGCCCAGCGTCGCCGAGGAGGGGGATACGGATGAGGCGGCGGAAGTCGTCAGGACGGGCGCCGTGATTCCCTTTCCCTGGATGTTGAAATTGTACGGATTCTCATCGCTGTCGTCGTTCGCGATGCTGATTGCCGCCGACCGGGTTCCCGTCGTGGTGGGATCGAAGGTCACCTTGAAGCTTGTCGTTCCGCCGCCGGCGGAGACACTGCCCGAAGGCGTCTGGGTCAGGGTGAAATCGCCCGTGGCCCCGGTGATGATCACGCAGGGCGACGGGCCGGTCAGATTCAGCGTCGCCGAACCGCTGTTGGTGATGGTGAAGGTGTGTTCCGCCGAACCCGTCGCGACGGAGACGCCGCCGAAATCGGTGCCGTTTGCGGAAGAGGGCGTGGCGCTCCCGTCGGCGATGGAAACGGCATTGCACGAGACGTCCATTTCCGGAGACGTCGTTCCCGTTCCCTGGATGCTGAAATCATAGGGGTTCTCGTCGCTGTCGCCGTTGTCGATGCTGACGGTCGCCGATCTGTTTCCCGTCGTCGTCGGATTGAAGGTCACCTTGAACGTCGTCGTTCCCTCACCGGGAATGCTCGGAGAGGGGCTCTGGGTCAAAGTGAAGTCGCCCGTGTCGCCGGTGATGACCACGTAAGGCGACGAACCGGTCAGACTCAGCGTGCCGGAGCCGAGATTCTCGATCGTGAAGGTGTGTTCCACGCTTCCCGAGGCGATGTCCGCGCTTCCGAAATCCGTGTCGTCGTCCACGATGGGGGTCGTATCCCCGTCGGCGATGGTGACGCTGTTTCCTTTGATGTTGATTTCCGTCGTCGGGACGATGGTGATCTCCCCGCTCGTCAGGGCCGCGTTGGTAAAACTGCTCGCCATGGCGCCTCCGCTGATCGTCAGATCGGTCTTCGAGCCGATGGTCAGCGTGAAGGAACCGCTGGCGCTTGTCGCCAGGTCGGTCGTCACGAAATAGTACGTCCCGGAGGTGGAGATGGAGGAACTGAAACCGGAAAAGGTGACCGTTGCACCGTCCGACTGGCTGTTCAACTGGGTATCGCTCCCGGAATTGAAGGTGCCGTCGGACGAACTCCACAGCTTCATATTGCTGACGCCCTGGTTGTCGCCGGCCACGGCGATCGTGACGGCGGTCAGCGACGCCCCGGCGATATCCGCATCCAGGAAGAAACGGCCGATCGGATTTCCGGTCGTGCCCGCCGCGGGATTTCCCGGGCTGAAGGCGGCCCCGTTCGTGAACTCGATCTGCGGATAATCGGTGACGGCCGGCGTGCCGGTTCCGTCTTCCGCCGACCATCCCGACGAGGGACAGGTCGCCGCGTCGCTGTGATCGAAAAGGTAGTCGTTGGTTCCGTGGGCGTCCTTCAACTCGTCGTCGATGTACCAGGAATACTGGTCCGGAAATGCCGAGCTGTACCAGCTGTAATAGACCCAGTAATCGGAGGACTGGTGCTTCCATGCGGGTTTTCCGTAATAGCTTCCGATCCAGACATAAACCCCGTTCGCCCCCGGGGGGGACGTGATGCCGGAAACCAGTTTGTTGGGTTCGCTCGTCGAGGGTGTCGTGAAACTTTTCACGCCGCCGTAGGCGGTACCGTAGGTATTGATGCCGTAGGCCTGGTAGTGATAGGTCGCTCCCGCCGTCAGGGAACCGATGGTTTCATAAAAGAGGCCCGTTCCCGTCCCCTTCAGGACCGTGGTGACGCCCGCCTCGCCCTTTTGGGGCGTGCCGTCCGTCGAGGAGTACACCAGTCCCCTCTCGGTTACGGAAGCGCCGCCGTCGGCGATCACATTTCCCCCGATGTTTCCCGAGGTGGTGGTCACCAGTGTGGCTTCCATGGTGGAGACCGTCGGAGCGGTACCGGAAACCTCATCGGTGATCGACATGGAAGAGGTTACCTCCGTGGAAGCGCTGTCCGCCCAGTAGGTGCAGTCTTCGGGCCCGCCGGTTCCGGTCCCTTCCCACCCCCAGTAAATACAGTCGGCGGAGCCCGGGCCGTCCACGATGCCGTCGCGGATGAACCAGCAGAACCAGTTCGGAAAGTCGCAGACGTTGTTCATGTAGTCGGCGTACAGGTAATAATTTTCGGTGGCGTGCTTGTAATACGCCCGGGTCTGCGTGATTCCTGGGCAGGAAGCGGTGGAGGACCGGGTGCCCTGATAAATGTAGGTGCCGCTGTAGGCGTCGTTGGGAGCATCGACGATTTTATTGTTCTCCCCGTACGCCAAGGGTGAAAACAGGGGAGACAACAGGAGGAACAGGATCGCCATGGTTCTCAACGAATGCCGTATCATCTCGTTTTTCACCCTTTTCCGGAAAGACATCCTGGCATTCCGAGCTGTGCCGCACACCGTCGTACCCGTGCAGCCGGGGTATGGCGTGTTTGCGATGCATTGTTTTGAAATTTCAAGGATTGATCGATGCTTCGATCGACAACGGCATGTCCGGACCGCATTCGCTCCGTTCGGCCGATCCCCTTCGGCGTAAACGGCGGCCTCTCACTGCGGCCACTGTGTTCACATAGTTGAGGAATTCCCCTTTGTCAAGTCCGCAAGACCGATCCGTTGAGCGTTCATCGAGGAAATCCTCTTGAAAAAAACCTCCTCTTGAACCAGAATGCACCGGATGATGCCGGAGGCCGTGAGACCCCGGCGATTGCACGGCCGCTCCCCCCGTCGCCGTATGCGCGGGCCGGTATGCGGTCGAATTTTCTGTCTCGTGACTGGGAGGATTCCGTGACCATTGAAATCTGGGCGGCGTTTGTGCTCGCGGCGACGGTGGTGCTGGTCATACCGGGCCCGACCATTCTTCTGGTCATCAGCCAGGCGATGACCCACGGCCGCAGGGCTGTTCTGCCCCTTGCCGCCGGGGTGACCCTCGGTGATTTTTCGGCGATGACCCTTTCGCTCCTCGGGCTCGGCGCGGTCCTCGCGTCCTCCGCGGCGCTCTTTACCATTCTGAAATGGATCGGGGCCGCCTATCTCGTGTATCTCGGCGTCAGGCTCTGGCGGGCCGCTCCGGACAAGGACGACATCCGTCTGTCGTCAACGGGGAGTTCCGGCCGGGCCCTTTTCGGAAAGGCCTTCGTCGTGACCGCCCTGAACCCCAAGAGCATCGCTTTCTTTGTCGCGTTCCTGCCGCAATTCGTCAGCTCCCGTGGGGAGGCCCTTCCGCAGTTCCTGGTTCTGGGCGCGACGTTTCTCGTTCTCGCGGCCCTGAATGCGGCCCTTTACGGCTTTTTTGCCGGCAGGCTCCGTGACGCGGTGGAGAACGCGGCCGTGCGCCGCCGGTTCAACCGTTGCGGCGGAAGCGTGCTGATCGGAGCCGGCATATTCACGGCGACCCTGCAGCGTTCCCAGTGACGGGAGGAAATGTCCGTCGTCACGGGAGAAACGGGATGCATGGATTTCGGCAGGGCAGGATCTTAACGAAACGACTCGAACTGGCGGCGGCCACGCCGGAACATGTCCTGGCCGAACTGGAAGATCCCTGCCGGCTCGCTTCCCTCCTGAATGCCACAATCGAACCCGGATGGCCGCCGGGGGAATACGATCGAAACGCCCAGGAGTTTTTCCGGGAGCGCCTGCTGGAGGGAGGACCTGCCGCGATCGGCTGGTACTCCTGGTATGCGATCCGCAGGGGAGGGCCTGACGGCCCCGCCGTTCTGGTGGGCGCGGGAGGGTATTACGGACCGCCGGGCGGGGAAGGGGAGGTGGAGATCGGTTTTTCGATCACGCCCCCATGGCGGGGTCTCGGTTTCGCGGCGGAGATGGCGGAAGCCCTGATCGTCAATGCCTTTGCCGACCCCCGGGTTCTGAGGGTCGTCGCCCGGACGGAACCTCGAAATTCCGCGTCCCGCAGGGTGCTCGAAAAATGCCGGTTCCGCTGCGCCGGCGACGATAAAGCCGGCAACCGGCGTTATGAGATCTTGCGACATGAAGGAAATATACAGCGAGATTGAAATCCAGGCGACGGCGCAGCGGGTATGGAACATCCTCACCGATTTCCCTTCCTTCCCTCAATGGAACCCCTTCATCCGGCGTGCCGCCGGGCGCATCCGGGCGGGGGAACGGCTCGATATCCGCGTTCAGCCCCCCGGTGAAAGGGGAATGACCTTCCGGCCGACGGTCCTCAGGGCGGAACCGGACCGGGAGCTTCGCTGGCGGGGGCGTTTCCTGATCCCCGGGCTTTTCGAAGGCGAACACGTCTTCACCCTCGATCCGATCGGAACGGATCGCGTCCGTTTCATCCAGTGTGAACGCTTCAAGGGACTGCTGGTCCCTCTCTTTGCAGGGAAGCTGGAGGCCGGCACCCGGCGTGGCTTCGAGGAGATGAACCGGGCTCTGAAAACCCGGGCGGAGTTGTCGGTCCCCGAAGAATTGTGATATGGACCCCGTTGTCGCCGCAGCCCTGCGCGGGCCCGGTGCGACACATCTCAGGGCACGGGATTCAGGAATGGACATGGCGCGCGGCATTGCAATCCGTTCATTTCGCGAAGCGGACCTGGTTCCAGTCGGCCGGCTGATTCACCGGACCATCGAGATCTGTTATTCCGGCGTCTACCCTCCCCGCGCGGTCCGGTTCTTCAAGGAATTTCATTCCGGGGAAAAGATCCTGGAGCGGCGCCGGAAAGGGGAGATCCTGGTCGTCGAGAAGGAGGGGAGGGTGATCGCGACGGGGTCCGTCGTCGCCGGGGAGATCTTCGGCGTTTTCGTTCATCCCGGCTTTCAGAAGCATGGATATGGACGCCTTCTGATGGACCGGCTCGAGGACAGGCTCAGGGCGGGAGGCCGCCCTTCGGCGGAACTGAGCGTTTCCCTTCCGTCCAGAAGGTTCTACGAGAACCGCGGCTACGAACTGCTGGAGGAATGCTCGATCGACGTGGGGGAAGGACAGCGTCTGGATTTCTGGAAGGCGGCAAAGAAGCTGGCGGGAGGGGAGGACTGATGGAAAAGCGGGTCCGCTCGACCCTGAAAAAGAGGGGCCTCCCGGGATTCGTCCTTGTCTGCCTGTCCATCCTCTTTGCCGCGCCTTCGCCCGCGGAGGACCTGCGGCCGGATTACAGGGAATCGGTGGCGCTCGCCATGGAGCATGCCGCGGACCCCGCCGGATGGCTTGCCCCGTCGCTCGTCGTGATTCCCGACGGCGGCGGCGAGGGACTGACGTACGACGGTACGGATCTCGTCGTCCGGACGGTGACGAAATCGAGATATTACACCTCGCAGTACGTCGGCGAGACGGGCTACACCATTTACGGCGATCCGCGGACGGACGCCGCATGGGTCACCACCGGCAATGATGCGACCCGTTTTCTCACGGCGAGCGGGGCCACGGGGGAAAACGTCGTGGAACTGCTCGAACGGGGACTCGGAATGGACGCCACGGGAACCCACGACGCCGTCATCGAGTTCACCGTGACGCCGACGAACGACAACCTCATGCGCCCGACCCGAAATCCCGACATCACGCAGTATCTTCCCGCCTCCTATGGAACGAATCTCCCCTTTGTACGGCCGGCGGGCATGAGCGACACCGCCTGGGAGAATTACAAGGCCTATTACAACAACTGGATGTCCCAGGCCTACAGTTCCGACCCGGGCCGGATGTTTCCCTGGACGCAGCTCGGCTACACGTTCTTCTGGGGAAACGGGTACGATCCCGATGAAGTGACGGGCATGAGCGAATTCATCCTCCCCGGGGGGACCGCCGTCGGCATCTACGGCATCTACGCCACGGGGTCCTACATCTACACGCGCAACGACGGTGCCGCATTCAGCGCCGCCGACACGGCGCAGTTCGGCAACGGCTTCGCCGGCTTCCGGATCGACGGCACCTGCGACACCGTCTGGGCGGGGCACCGCTTCCAGAAAAAGACGTCTTCGGACACGACCGACGGCCACCGGAACAGGATCGTCATCGAGGACAACGGCTCCGTCTCCGACGGCCAGGGGCTCCTCGTGTGGTCCCTCAACTACGACGTCGAGAACCGGGGCGTCATCTGCGGGGCGACGTCGAAAAAATTCGGCATCGACGGAACGGAGAACGTCGCCGTTCTCTTCGTGGGGGACACGAGCACCAGCTATGGAACACCGGTCACGTCCGGCCGCAACCGCCTCGTCAACTCCGGGACGATCTCGAGCCCCGGGACGGCCGTCCGGTCGGACGGGGGGGACACGCTGGTCGCCAACAACGCAGGCGGCGTCATCTCCGGAGGAGAGTGGGCCGTCCGGACCGGGGCGGGCAACGACACCGTCGCCGTAAACGGCGGCGAAATCGCGGGAAACATCGACCTCGGGGAGGGATCGGACACCTTCGAGGTGACCGGCGCCGACGGCGATGCCCTGCTGACGTTCCCCCTGGACAGGGACACGGCCGCCACCGCCGGGGTGCTCAACGCGGAGACGGTCGCCATCGCCGACGGCACAGGGATCGAGGCGCGGGTCACGGGGACGGGAAACCTCCGCGACAACGACCGGTTCCTCATCGTGGACGCCGAAACCCTCACGGTCGATCCCGGCATGCTTGCCGTCCTTGACGACGCCTCCCTCCCCATGATCCGCTTTTCCGCCGGGAAGGAAGGAAACCGTCTGTATCTCCTGGCGTCGAGGGACGGCGGCTGGTACCGGCGCAACTGCGGCAACCCGTCGCTCGGGGCCGTTCTCGATCTCCTGGCCGAATTGTCAACGGGCGATTTCGCCGGCGTGATGGGCGACCTCGACCGGTCCGGCAGCGCCGCGAACGGGAGGCAACTCGAACCGGCCGCAGACCGCGGAGCGGTGGAAGCGGCTTTCGGGATGGGCGCCCGCTTCACCGGAACCGTCATCGAACGTATGGAAGAGGTCCGGCGCGACGACGTCCCGGACGGGGCCGCCCCGTGGAGCGCATGGACCCGGGGATTCGGCGGCCTCCTGGACCAGGGTCCGCGGGGTTCGAGCGAAGGCTACAAGGGGGACCTCCTGGGTGTCTCTTTGGGTTTCGACAGGGTTCTCTCCGACCGTTTCCTCTTCGGGCTCTCCGGGGGGATTGCCCGGGCCCGCATCCGTCCGGATCACGGGGGAACCCGGACCGACGGGGACAGCCGGCAGGGGAGCCTGTACGGTAATTTCGCCCGGGACGCCTTTTCCCTGAGCGCCGTTTTGTCCTATGCCGGAAACCGGTACGACGCGTCACGGAACATTCTCTTCGGGACCACCGACCGTACAGCGAAAAGCCGTTACGACGGGCATCAGATCGCCGGGTACCTGGAAGGAGGGTACACCTTCGGGAGCCGGGGGTTGGAGATCACGCCCCTCGTTTCGCTCCGGTACATGCGCCTCCACCTCGACGGCTATTCCGAAACGGGCGCGGGCTCCCTCAATCTCACGGTGGATTCCCGGGACTACGACATGCTCCAGTCCGGCCTCGGCGTGAAGCTCGGCCGTCCCTTCCTTCGCGATGGCGCCCGCATCCTCCCGGAGGTGCACGTGAAATGGTTGTACGACTTCATCGGGGACCGCCAGCAGGCGACGGCGACCTTTGCCGGGGGCGGCCCGTCATTTTCCACGGAAGGTTTCGATCCGCCCCAGTCGAGCGTCGACGCGGGCGCGTCCCTTGCGGTGGCGGTGCAATCCGGTGTGGTCCTTTCGTTGAACTACGATTTCGAGATCAAAAAGGACTTCCGCAGCCACACCGGCATGATCACGGTGCGGTACGCGTTTTGACCCGGCCGTTTTTCACCCGGCGGCGCCTTCCGCCGTTTCGTCACTTTCCTCGACCGATCGGTCACCATTCCTTTGTCTCTTCTCCCGTTTCCCGATAACAGTCCCTCCCGCGGTATGCCCTCAGGGGGGACCGGGCCCGGGGTACGCAGATCGAAAGAAAAGGAGGGAAACATGATGAAACTGAAATCAATTGCCGGAATCGCAGTGTTGCTGCTGTTTCTGGCGGGCGGCCTTCCCGTGGTGACCGCGGCGGGAGACGCGTCCGGAAAGATCAACATCAACATCGCCACGGTGGAGGAACTTTCCTCACTGGCCGGGGTCGGAACCGGGTATGCGGAACGGATCGTGGAATTCCGTAAGAAGAACGGCGGGTTTCATGCGATCGAGGACCTTCTGCTCGTCCCCGGCATCGGATCGAAAATCTTCGAAAAAAACAAGGATCGTCTGACCGTCGATTAATCCGGCGGACGGCACTCTTCAGCGGATACGACTTCCTGCGTCCTGAGACCCCCGCAGGCCCGGTTCTTCCACCCTGAAAAAGCGTTTACGCGCCCGTCGATTGCGACGAGCGCGTAAACAGTTGCACATCGTTGCTTCAAAGGAGGGATGAAAAGCAACGCGGCATGGGAGCTTTTGCCAAGCCATCAGTCGCGGCGAACGCGTAAACAGTCAAAACAACACTTCTTCGAGCGGCAAAGGAAAAAGCTCCATAGGCAAGGCGCCCGAATCCCGACGAATGAGACGTACTGATGGTACGTCGCAGTGAGGAGGGAAGAAGGGCAACACAGCATATGGACTTTTTACGAAGCCGTCAGTTGTGGATGTCGAAGTCGGCTATGTTCTGCTTCGAAATGATCCACGCGTCTCCTTCCGATTTCACCGTGACGCTGAGGAATCCGAGAATCTGGTACAGGCCGTTTTGAAACTGTCTCGTGTTCAGACGAACGCAGAAATCCCGTTCCCGGTCCGATGATTCCCCGATCCTGATCCAGGAGGACGTTCCCTTCTTCCGGATATGCCAGACGTTGACGTATCCCGCAGGCCGTCCGGAAATTTCCATGGTGTTCAATTCCTTCCGAAGCAGATCGTCGTCGAGATTCTGTCTGAGAAGCACGCAGCCGTAGTATCGCTTTATGGAGATGCAGGGGACGATGAACTGGGGGCCCCAACTGGCGCTGGCCAGCTCGATGACCATGTCTCTACCTCCTTTCATCCGTTTCCAGCGATGCGGGTCGGAAACGGGCGGGCGGAACGACGAAATCGTCCCACGCCTGCCCCTGCCTGGTTCTGTATTCGACCAGTGCAAGACACATTCCGGCCGGGAGGCGGAGTGCGAACGTAACAACTCGTTTATATTGAGATATATTTTTTATGCTTTTGGGTCCGGCAGGGAAACATGACGGACCGGAAGGAATGCCCGATAAAAGTTACGGAAATGTCGTTTTCCGGCCTTGTTTTACAGCGACTGAAGCACCGTTGTCAGGTTGGATTTCTTATTGGTAATGCCGAGCTTCCGGCGGATATGCTCCCTGTGGCGGTGGACCGTGGACACCGACAGGCCCTTCATTTCAGCGATTTCCTTCGTACGCATGCCGATTTTGATCATATTGCAGACCGAGACTTCCGTGGGGGTCAGGGAATGGTATTTTCTCAACAGATTGTTCGTGAAGGGTGACGTGATCTCCTCCAGGTTGTTGCGCAGGATTTCCACGTATTTTCGTTGCGGCTTCGGCATCTCCACGAAAAGCGCGTTCAGGAGGGGCATGATCACCTTGTCGATGTTGGACTGCATGTCACTGTAGATTCGTTTCTTTTCCTCTTCGATATTGGACAGGACCGTTTTCAGGACGGCGTTGGCCTCTTTCAGGGAGGTCCGCTCCAGGTTCAATTGCTTGTTCATCTCCTGGAGTTCCTGCTCGGCGGAGACCCTGATGGCCGTCGCGCTGATCCTCCGGGCGATTTCGTCGAGAAGAACCCGTTCCTCCCTCAGAAAGGGGCCCTCGTCGGCGGGCGGCTTCTCTTCCAGGTAGAAGATGGCCACTTCCCCCACGGGCTCGGAATACATGAGGATCTGAGAGACCTGGCGCCATTTGGATATCCTGAAACGGGCGCTCTTGTAAGTCCTGTCCTGGAACACGATCCTGGAGCAGGCGCATTCCGGGTACTGCCACGCCAGCGGAAGGAGTTCCACGAGACATCTGAGAAAATCCTCCATGGAATCGTAGTACCGTTCGGCGAGAAGGGCCATGCCATACAGGCAGTTCAATTCCTTGATCCGTTCCCGAAGGGCGATCTCCGCCCTGCCCGGTTCCATTTCCTGCCTGAAGGGGATCTTCCAGATGAACGAAATGAATTCATTTGGATTGAAGTCGTTCGTTTTGCCTTTATCGGGCAGGGTAAAAGGAAAATTCGTCATCGCCGTTCCCTCGTTCTGAAATTGCGATAGGAAATATATGGGTAATAAATAGGCATATTATCGCCCATAATAAATAGGCAATATAATGGCAATCTTATTGTATTTACAGGCCGGACTTTAGCAAGTATCCAGGACACTGTCAACTAACGATTCCGGAAAGGAGGTCTTCCCATGGCAACGGCGAATCTGGATTCGGTTCTGGAGGGACGTCGCAGCCAGCCGAGTCAACTCATCGAGGTCCTGCAGGATATTCAGGATCTTTACGGGTACGTTTCAGAGGATGCGATGGAGCAGGTGGCGGGCGGTCTCGGCATTCCTCTCATGGAGGTCTACCGCGTCGCCTGTTTTTACAAGGCCTTTTCACTCCAGCCGAGAGGAAAGAACGTCATCACCGTCTGCACCGGAACGGCATGCCACGTGAGGGGATCCGACCTTCTCATCGACCAGGTCAGAGGGCAGCTGCAGATCGAGCCCGGGGAGACCACCAGGGACGGTCTTTTCACCTTCGAGTGCGTCAACTGCCTCGGGGCCTGCGCCCTCGGTCCCATTGTGGTTCACAACGACGCCTACAATCCCCACGTGACCCCCGGCAAACTCAGAAAGATGATCGACAAGGCGGAAGAGGAAGGGAAAAAGGAGGCCGCATATGGCAAGACTGGAAAAGCCTGAGGATCTGGAAAACCTCCGCGACAGCCTCCGGGAAGAGAACAGGGGCTACAAGCTCAAAATCATCATCCCCAATGGGACATGCTGCCGGGCGTCGGGATCCCAGGCGGTGATCGATGCCGTAAAAGCCGAAATCTCGAAGCAGGGCCTCGAGAAGGAAGTCTTCGTCCACATCACCGGTTGTCACGGGTTCTGCCAGCAGGAACCGAACATTCTTTTCGAGCCGGGAAACATCGCCTACTGCCGCGTGAAGCCCGGCGACGCGAAGGAAATCGTGGAAAAGACCGTCGGAAACGGCGAGGTGATCGAGAGACTCCTCTATGTCGATCCCCTGACGGGCGAAAGGATCCGGCGGGAAGGAGACATTCCTTTCTATAAGGCGCAGGACAGGCAACTGCTCACGAACAACAAGCTGGTGGATCCCCTGGCCATAGAGGATTACATCGCCATCGGAGGCTACGGCGCCCTTGCAAAGGTTCTCGAGGGCATGGGCCCGGAGGAGGTGATCCGTGAAATCAAGGCCTCCGGCCTGAGGGGCCGGGGCGGCGCCGGGTTCCCCACGGGCAGAAAGTGGGAAGAAGCCCGGGAGGCGCCGGGGGACGAGAAATACGTCATCTGCAACGCCGACGAGGGCGATCCCGGGGCCTACATGGACCGGTGTCTTCTTGAATCCAACCCGCACGCCATCCTCGAGGGAATGATGATCGGGGCGTGGGCGGCAGGCGCCGGCATGGGATATGTGTACGTCCGGCACGAATATCCGCTCGCCGTTCAGCACACCCGAAACGCCGTCATGCAGGCGAGGGCGTTGGGTCTTCTCGGCGAAAACATACTGGGTTCGAACTTCTCTTTCGATATCGAAATCGCAAGGGGCGGCGGCGCCTTCGTGTGCGGCGAATCGACGGCGCTCATGGCCTCGGTGGAGGGAAAGGTCGGCGAACCCCGGCCCAAGGACATCCACACGGTGAAGGAAGGCCTGTGGAACAAACCCACCGTCCTGAACAACGTTGAAACATGGGCCAACGTCCCCTCCATCATTCTGAACGGTTCGGACTGGTTTGCCTCGAAGGGCACCAGGGGAAGCAAGGGGACGAAGATCTTCGCGCTCACGGGCAAGATCCGGAACACGGGCCTTGTGGAAGTGGCCATGGGAACCACCATCCATGACATCGTCCACAACATCGGCGGCGCCTCGGACGGCCGGGCCGTCAAGGCGATCCAGACCGGCGGTCCGTCGGGCGGATGCCTCCCGGCGAGTCAGTTCGGTCTTCCCGTGGATTTCGACAGCCTCTATGACGCGGGGTCGATGATGGGCTCCGGCGGCATGGTGGTCATGGACGAAAAGACCTGCATGGTGGACGTGGCGAAATACTTTCTCAAATTCCTTCAGGACGAGTCGTGCGGCAAGTGCATTCCCTGCCGCGTCGGCGTCAGCAGGATGTTGGAAATCGTGACGGACATCACCGAAGGCCGTGGAACGCGGGCGCAGATCGACCTTCTGAAGGAACTGGCGGAAACCATCGGACAGACGGCCCTGTGCGGTCTCGGGAAGACGGCGCCCAATCCCGTCCTCTCCACACTGCGGTACTTCGGGGACGAATATCTCGCCCACGTGGATGAAAAGCGGTGTCCCGCGGGCGTCTGCAGGCCCCTGATCCGCTATGCCATCGATCCCGAGAAATGCAACGGATGCGGCGTCTGCGTCCGTTCGTGCCCCCACGAAGCCATTTCGGGACAGAAGAAGGAAGTCCATGCGATCGATCCGGAAGAATGCCGGAAATGCGGCATCTGCGCGGCGGAGTGCAAATTCGATGCAATTATGGTCAATTGAAGAGGTGGATCATGCAGCAGCAAGTGACATTGACGATTGATGGATCGACCATTCGCGCGGCCAGGGGAACGAGCGTCCTGGAAGCGGCGCTCGGCTATGGAATCTGCATTCCCCATCTGTGCCATGTCCCCGGCCTGAAGGATACGGGGGCCTGCCGTCTTTGCATCGTCGAAAACGTCCAGAACGGACGTTCCCGCGTTACGACGTCGTGCACCCTCACGGTCCAGGAGGGAATGGTCATCCGGACGAACACGGAAAACATCAAACGGCTCCGCAGGAACATCGCCGAACTGATCGTGGCGGAGGCCCCGAATTCGAGGGCCGTTCAGGATATGGCCGTCCGCTGCGGCGTCAGGGAAGTCCGGTACCCCTTCCGGCGCGAGAACTGCATTCAGTGCGGGCGATGCGTACGCTACTGTACCGAGATGTGGCGCGCCAACGCCCTGGGATTCATCGGCCGCGGCAAGGACCGGAAGGTGGATTTCGCCTTCGGCAACCGCAGGGACATCTGCAAGAAATGCCAGTCCTGCGTCATTTACTGCCCCATGTCGGTGACCCCCTGCGGCGGTCCCATGAAACCGGGGGAGGAGAAGCTCTGCGGAAAATGCGAGTCCGTGGAACTCATGGCGGAAAACGCCTATGGTGCCTGCGTCCACTGCGAACTGGGGAAGGGGTTCCAGTGCTCACGCCATGCCATGTAGGAATCGGAGAAGGGAAGGGTGGGGGGCCGCCGGCATGAGCCGGCGGCCCTTTATTTCGTGCGCCAGGAGTTTCAAAGAATTTTTCTGACCTGATCGGGCAGTTCGTCATAGTGAAACAGGGAGCCGTAATCGTCGAAGGTGGCCAGCGCCCTTGACCGGGTCCGGATGCCCTGCTCCTCGAGAATCGCCACGGGATTCAGACCGCCGATGACCACGGCCCCGATCCGTCCCTCACTGACGGGAATGTCGAGAAGCGGCTGGCCGGGCCAGCCGATGAGCATGAATCCCCCCAGGCCGGCCTTTTCCAGTTCCTGCGCCACCTCGGTGACATGGGCGCGGCTGCCCGAGGGCAGTTCGCGGAATCCCGCCCCGATCAGCCCGTTGCCCGTCATGGTGGCCCCGGTGTAATTCGTCATGCCGCTCTTGATGAAGATCTCCAGGGGATCGAGGGTCGTCCCCTCGTAATGAATCAGCTCGACGAAACGGAGCGGCTTCCGGTTCTTCATCTCCAGAAGCCCGCCGAACCTTGAATTGGTCGGAATTCCATAGGACAGCAGGACCCCGTTCAGGGTAACCGAGCAGACCGTTCCGATCCCCACGAAATCCGGGGGCACGCGGACTTCTCCCAGTTTCTTGCCCGACGGGTAAAGGTTCAGGAGCGTTCCCATGGCGTAACCGGCGGCAAAAACCTTCTGAATCAACGGAACGGATCGAGAGAGGTCCTCGCGGCCGATGAGGCTCACGTTCACGACCACCGTGCCGGTCCTCGATTTCAGATCGAAGTTCATCCCGTAGGTCTTTTCGTCGATTTTCGCGGCGATGAGCCCGACCTTCTCGTAGGCCCCGCCCTTGGAAAGCTCCTTGTGACCCAGTTCGGTGATCCGCCGTCCCTGCCTGCCGTTGTTCTCCGTCAACCCATCCCGGTCCATCTGGAGGAGATAGAACCGCACCGTTCGCTCGCTCATCTCGTGGCCGGCGGAATGAAGCCGTTCCAGAATTTTCGAACTGCTCATCCGCTTGTCCGACTCGTCGAGAATCTTCAGGATGGTCAGTTTCTTTTTCTCAACCTTTTCCATGGTAAAAAAGATAGTCGATTTTATGCCGATTGTCAATGGCAGGAACGGCAATTTTGCCGATCTTTTCAGGGGAGATTTTCTGCAGCGATCCCGGGGAAACGGTCATTAACGGGATGGCCTTTTCTTCCCGGACCGTGAATTGCGGAAAGAAGGGAAGGGGTTTCGGCAAAGATGTACGCTTCGATAGCGGCAATATTACCGGATGCCCCGTCTGCCGTTTTTTCTATTCGATTGATTTCATGTCCGTTATTTAAAATTGACAAAATGCCTGTTTTATGTCAGAAGCGGTAAACGGTTGCCATAACGTACGGCAAATGTTTGCCGGGAGCCGGCCCGCGCCGGAACGGAAAGAAAGGCACTCCCCGGAGCCGAGGGAAAGGGATCCGACGGGGATGAAATGATGAATTTCGGGAAGGAGAAAAGGAAGCATGAATCTGAGAAGACCCAATGCGAATGAAGCGACAGGCACCTTTAACCGGTCGAGAGACGTCGTCTCCATGTCCGGTATCTGCACGCGATGCGTCGACGGCTGCCGCGGCGGCTGCGAAATCTGGCTTTCGTCGTTCCGGGGCCGCGAGGTGCTGTATCCCACCGGATTCGGCGAGATCACGGCGGGGGCGGACAAGAATTACCCGGTTGATTATTCCCACCTGAGCATCCAGGGATATGCCGTCGGAGCGAAGGGACTTCCCAAGGGAATCGAGGCTGGACCGGATACGGCCGTTTTCCCGGCGGTCGATACGGAAACGGAATACGGCTGGACGGAAAAGGTCAAGCTGAAAGCGCCCATTTTCACGGGCGCCCTGGGATCGACGGAAATCGCGAGGAGAAACTGGGAGCATTTCGCAGCGGGCGCTTCGATCTCCGGGATCACCATCGTCTGCGGGGAAAACGTGTGCGGGATCGATCCCCAGCTGGAACTGGACGGAAACGGGAAGGTCAAGAAATCGCCGGAAATGGACCGCCGGATCGATCTGTACAGACGCTATCATGAGGGGTACGGCGAGATCCTGGTCCAGATGAACGTGGAAGACACCCGTTTCGGCGTCGCCGAGTACGTCCTGAACAAGCACAAGCTGGACACGATCGAGTTGAAGTGGGGGCAGGGCGCGAAAAACATCGGCGGCGAGATCAAGGTGAAATCCCTCGAGAGGGCCATCGAACTGAAGAAAAGAGGCTACATCGTCCTTCCCGACCCGACGCTTCCGGAAAATCAGGCTGCGTTCAAGGATGGGGCCATCAAGGAATTCGAACGGCATTCGAGACTCGGCTTTGTTACCCGGGACGCTTTCCTGAAGGAAGTCGAAAGGTTGAGAAAGGTGGGGTTCAAGAGGGTCACCCTGAAGACGGGGGCCTACTCGGCCGTCGAACTTGCCATGGCGATCCGGTACGGCGCGGAAGCGAAACTCGACCTCCTCACCATCGACGGTGCCCCCGGCGGAACGGGAATGAGCCCCTGGCCCATGATGTGCGAGTGGGGCATTCCTTCCTTCTATCTGCACTGCATGGCCTATGAATTCTGCGAGAAGCTGAAAAAGCGCGGCATCCGCGTGCCCGACATCGCCTTTGCCGGCGGTTTCTCGACGGAGGACGGCGTGTTCAAGGCCTTGGCCCTTGGAAGCCCCTACGTGAAGGCCATCTGCATGGGAAGGGGCCTGATGATCCCCGGCATGGTGGGAAAGAACATCGGCGAATGGCTCAAGGCGGGCGACCTGCCGAAGAGCGTGTCCCGTTTCGGAAATTCCGTCGAGGAGATCTTCGTGTGCTACGAGGAACTGAAGAAGAAATTCGGCGAGGAGATCAAGAACATTCCTCTCGGCGCGCTCGGACTGTACACGTTCTCGCAGAAATTCAGGACCGGGCTCCAGCAGCTCCTCGCGGGGACCAGGAATTTCAATCTTTCTCTCATCGGGAGAAAGGACCTCATGTCCCTTACGGAAGAGGCGACGAAGATTTCCGGTGTTCCCTACGTCATGAACGCTTATCGCGACGACGCGGAGAAGATTCTCGCCGAATAGCGGAAAGCGGGCTGTCTTGAAATGAGGAAGCGGCGGTTCTCGTGACCGCCGCTTTTTTTTATTCCCGGAGACGACCGGGCGATCCCGGCATGCGCCGGAAGCCTTTCCGCCGGCCGTACCGGGACTGAAGCCCCGGACTACATTGGATATCCGCATGGGAGATCCCATACGCTTTCCTCTGTAGTCCGACCCTTCAGGGTCGGCATCTTTTTCAGAGCTTCATCCCGAAGTGGCGTCCCACGTCGACGGCGGACCTTACCGCGTCCTCGTGAAAACCGTAGCCGAAGTAGCTGCCGCAGAAGAAAATGCTTCCGTTTCCGTTCAGAAAGGGGAGCCTTTTCTGCGTTGCCAGGGAATCGAAGGTGAAGAGGGGGCGGCGGTAAACCGTTTCGGCAAGGTTTTTCTCGGGGGGTATCGGTTTGGACGGGTTCACGGTGACGAAATATTCCCTGTCCGCCTTGAGGTGCTCCAGGGGGTTCAGGTGATAGGTCACCGTGACGGGGGAATGCTCTTTTTCCTCCTCGTCCGTGAGATAGTTCCAGGAGGCCCAGGCCCTTCTTCTCGGGGGCAGGAAAGAGGCGTCCGTGTGGAGAACGGCCCGGGTGTTCGTGTATTTCCAGGGCGACAGGAGCCTGGTTTCCTCCTGCAGCGGTTGATCGAGCATCTGAAGGGCCTCGTCGGCATGGGTTGCCAGGACGATCCTGTCGAAATCCTCCTGTTTCCCCGCCCTCGTTTTCACCCACGCGCCCTGCCGTGTCCGTCCCACCGAGACGACGGGGTCGGTCAGGCGGATTTCCCCCTGAAAGCCGTTACGGAACGAACGGACGAGGGAAGGGCGCCCGCCCTTGACGAGGGACCACTCGGGGGGATCGGAAGAGGACAGGAGTCCCTGGTTTTCGTAAAACCGCGCGAACACTTCCGCCGGGAACCCGAGGACGTCCGCGTCCGCACCGGGCCAGATGGCCGCCGCCATGGGGATGACGTAAAATTCGACGAGGCTCTTGTCGATTTTTTCCCGTTTTACGTATTCTCCCAGGGAAAGCCCGGTCAGGTTTCCCTCCAGGAGCATTTTGCGGGTGATGCCGTTGAACCGCATGATCCGTCGCAGAAGACCCCAGAAGGAGGCCCTGAACAGATCCCATGGGTCCGCGAAAAGGGTGAAGAGATTTCTTCCCGAGTAAACGAGCCCCGATTTCCTGTCATGACAGCTGAAGGAAATGTCCGTTCTTTCCAGGGGAACGTTCATCCGCCGCAAAAAACGCTCGAAAAGAGGGGAGGTCTTTCGGTTCAAAAATATGAATCCCGGGTCCACGGCAAGGCCGCCGTCCGGACCCGGGGGAATGACGATGGTGCTCGACCGACCCTCCAGGGACTCGTTTCTCTCATAGAGCGTCACCTCGTGATCCTGCTGTAGAAGGAAGGCGGACACGACTCCCGCGATTCCCGCGCCCACGACGGCGATCCTTTGCCTTGAAAGCTCCCCCATGTTCCCTCCACAAAGATTCATTCGAGCCAGTATAGCAAATTCCACGAAAACAGCAAAAAAGATCGAAGATCGAATCTTCGATGCAGTCCAGGGCATAAGCCACGGTCCGGGTGAACGTGAGGCTTCAAACCACTTCCGGAATCCGGGGGCGGGGTGAACCGCCGACCCTGAAGGGTCGGACTACAGGAAAAAAATGCAGGCAAGCCCCGAAAGAAAAAAAGGACGTCCAGGATCCCCGGTGTTTCAAAAAAGAATTAAAGAAGCGGGGGAGACCCCGTTCGGGGTCAAGAGCTCGATCCCGGGTCAAACCGGGTCGTCATCATAATCAAAGTTTACATAAGATATCTTATCAGACGTTATATGAAAAGGCGGTTTCGAGGGTTTTTGATGCAACCTGCCGGAAGCGTTACAGTCCTTCCTCGGAGAGCTTACGGATCAGTTCGAGTTGTCTGGATGTGGTTTTTCTCGGAACGGCGACGGCGATGCGCACGTACTGGTCGCCCCGGGCCTGGTCTCCCCGTTTTGGAAAACCGTAGCCCCTGAGCCGGATCTTGGTGTTCCCCTGGGTGCCCGCGGGGATCCTGAGGCGTCTCGTCTCGCCGTTCAGGGTCGGCACGTCGATGGTGTCCCCCAGGACGGCCTGGGAATACGTGACGGGTATCTGAACATATACGTCGTCGTCTTCCCGGGTGAAAAGCGGATGGGGCTCGAGGGAGATGCGGATCAGGAGGTCTCCCGGCACCCCGCCGGGAGCCGGTTCGCCTTTCCCGGCGATCCGGAGCTTCTGTCCGTCACGGACTCCCGGGGGGATCTTCACGCGCATCTCCTCCCGGCCGAACCCCTTGGGAATGGCAACGGTCTTTTCCGCCCCGCTGTAGACCTCCTCCAGGCTCACCGGCAGTGCGTACTCCAGGTCCGCCCCGCGGCGCGGCGCTGCGGTGCGTCCCCCGGATCCCCTCAGGATCTCTGAGAAAATGTCCCCGAAGGCCTCGGGGCGCCTGCGACTTCCCGCCGTAAATTTCCTCCCCGTGCCTCCGAATCCCATCTCCTCGAAAATACTGGAGAAATCAAAATTCCTGAAGATGTCCTGCTGGCTGAAACGCTGGCTGAACGCCTCAGATCCGAAACGGTCGTACTGGGAGCGCTTGTCCGGATCGCTCAGGACGGCATAAGCTTCATTGATTTTCTTGAATTTTTCCTCGGCTTCCCGGTTGTTCGGGTTCTTGTCGGGATGGTACCGGAGGGCAAGTTTCCGGTAGGCCTTCTTGATCTCCTCCGGCGAGGCGTTTTTCCCGATGCCGAGAACCCTGTAGTAATCTTCCGCCATGGTGTATTCCTGTTATATCCTTAAAATCATATCATACGGCAAGATATGCAATAATATCTCGAAAACGCTTTAATCTTTCGCCCACCAGAAGTCGTTGTTCTCCACGGGATCGTAGTAGCGAAGCCTGTCCGCAAGGACCACTGGGGCGTACGCCATCTCCGTCGGCTCGTGGATCAGGCGGTCCGCCGTCATCATGATCCCCAGGAAGAATCCGTGCTTCCGGACGGCCTGGCGGCTGTATGCCGAACAGGTGGGATACATGGGACAGCGGTCTCCGTCCACCCGTGAGATGGACTCGGAGAAAAAGGAGAGGCCCGCCAGGAGGATCCTGGCAGCAGGACCGGGGCCGTCGCGAACTTCCGGCGCCGCGGCCGGGGAGGACGCCGGCGTTTTCCCGAAATCCCAGGGGAGGAACTCCCCTCCCCCCGCCGCCCGTGCGCCGCTCCCGGGCAAAGGAAGAAGGAGCAGCAGGCAGAGAATACCCGCGAAAATGGGAATCCTAAAAGGGGATGTTGAAGGCAAAGCGAAGCGATGGGGTTCCATGACCGTCGCGCCTGGAGAGAAGCGCCTGTTCCCTCAATATCTTCAGATGGTCTTCCCGGATTCTGCGGTTGTACTTGTGGGCGCTGCTCACGGCGCTGTAAATGTTCCCGGTGTACCATCCGAGTTCGAAAAAAGTGACCACGGCGCCGGCAACGGTGTTGCCGTCGTCGAAAAGTTCCACCGCCGCCCAGATGAAGGCGCCGTTCAGGAGAAACGCGACGAGGGCGTCCTTTGGTCGGTCCGTGTACAGATGCCCGGAGCCGGGAAGGATGGCGGCGAGGGTTCCCGCCACGGCGGGATCTTTCCGGGGAAGGTCCTTTTCCTTCTCAAGTCCGTCGGAGTACACCAGGGCCGGACGCCGAAGGGGGCTGTCCTCTCCGACCCGGAGAAAGCGTTCCCGGGCCCCCTGCCAGTCCCCCTTTTCCAGGAGGACCAGGGCCCCCTCGTAAACGCCCCGGTTGCGGTGCTCCTGGGTTCCCCGCTCGGCCACGGCGTCGAAAAGGGAAAGGGCCTCGTCGTAACGCTTCCTTTTCTTCTCCGCCTCGCCCATGTAAAGAAGCGCCTCGTCCAGCCGGGAGCTTTGGGGAAATTCCCTCACGAACTGCCGGAAGGTCTCGACGGCCTCCTCCCACCGTTCCGCCAGGAAATAGCATTCCCCGATCCGGAAACGGGACGTCTCCACACGCGCCGCGTCGCCGGGATAAAGGAACGCGAACCGCTTGTACTCCGTGATGGCTCGGAAATAGTCCTTTTCAAGGAAAAGGCTTTCCGCGAAGGCAAACTGCCTGTCCCCTTCCCCAGGATCCTGCCCCGCGGCATCCCGGCACGGAATACAGACCAGGAAGAGGAGAAGAAGGATCGTCAGGGGACGGGACATTGGATCCGTCAGTCCTTCCGGCCCAGGTGAAAGGCCTCGATGTTCTTTTCCACGACTTTCGGGGGGAAGGTCTTCCGGAGAACCTTCTCCCAGACGGCCGTATCGATGTCCATGTGGCGGGAGAGAACACCCAGAAGGATGGTGTTCACCATGCGGGGATCTCCCAGCCGGGCGGCTTTTTCCGAGGCGTCGATCACTTCCACCGTGTCCACATGGTCCGCCACGAGATCGATGACATTGGGGGGGTATTCCGCCTCGCCCATGTTCACGGAAGGGGGGTACACCTCGAGGTCGTTGATGATCACCCGGCCCCCTTCTTTCAGATAATCGAGATAGCGAAGGGTTTCAAGTTTTTCGAAGGAAAGGATGAGATCCACGTCCCCTTTCCGGGCCAGGGGCGAGTACACCCTGGATCCGTAGCGGACGTGGCTCGTGACGCAGCCTCCCCGCTGGGCCATTCCGTGGACCTCGCTTTTCTTCACGTCCATCCCCGCCTCGATGATGACCGCGGAAAGGATGTCGCTCGCCTTGAGGACGCCCTGTCCGCCCACGCCTGCAATCAGGATGCTCCGCACCTTGCTTTCCATCACTTCGCCTCTTCCACCGCCTTGAACTTGCAGACCTGGCTGCAAAGCGTGCATCCGTTGCAGAGGTCCCTGTCAATCACGGCTATCCCTTCCTGTTTCTTCGTTTTCTTCTTGAAGGTCTTCTCCGTTTCGGCGTCGAACTTCCTCCAGGAGATGGCGGGGCATCCGAGCCCCAGGCACACCTTGCAGCCCGTGCAGACGTCCGGGTCGATCCGGAGGGGCTTCTCCTCGCCGCCCTTTTTCTTCAGCAGAAGGGCGCAGGGGGACTGGGCGACCACCAGGGACGGCCCCTTCCTTTCAAGCTCCTCCTTCATGACCTCCCTGGTTTCCTTGAGGTCGAGCGGGTTGATGACCCGCACGTTCTCGATCCCGAGGACCGTTCCCAGGGACGGGATGTCCAACTGGCGGGTCCGCGCCCCCTGAAGGGTGTATCCCGTGGCGGGGTGCTGCTGCATGCCCGTCATGGCCGTGGTCCGGTTGTCGCAGATGACGATGACCACGTCGCTTTGGTTGTAGACCGTGTTCAGGAGGGACGTGATTCCCGAGTGGATGAACGTGGAGTCTCCGATGACACCGACGACCTTCCCGTGGCCCCCCTCCCCCAGGGCCTTGCTCATCCCGTGGGCCATGCCCACGCTCGCGCCCATGCAGATGCAGGAATGAAGGCCCGCAAGGGGCTTCATGAAGGAAAGGGTGTAGCAGCCGATGTCCCCGGCGACGAAGGTCTTCGTCTTTCCCAGGACGTAGAAGAGGCCCCGGTGCGGACAGCCCGGGCAGAGATTCGGGGGCCGCGGCGGAATCGTCACCTGGGGAAGGGCTTTCACGTTTGCCGCCTTGCCCGAAAGGGCGGTTTCCACGATGCCCGGATCGAATTCGTTGGTGAAGGGAAGGTGTTCCTTTCCCGCCACGGGAAGGCCCAGGGCCCGGATCTGCTCCTCCAGGAACGGGTCCAGTTCCTCCACCACGTAGAGCCGGTCGACCCTGGCGGCGAACGCGCGGATCATCCCGGCGGGGATCGGGTGCACCATGCCGAGCTTGAGGAAGGAGGCCTCGGGAAAGGCCTCGCGGGCGTAACTGTATGCCATGCCCGCGGCGACGATCCCCATGGACGGGTCGTTCATCTCGATGCGGTTCTCCGGAAAGGTCTCGGCGAATTCCGCGAGCTTCTTCATTCTTTCCTCCACGGCGAGACGGCGGAGCCGCGCGTTCGCCGGGACCATGACGTATTTCCGCGGGTCGTGACGGATCTCCAGGACCGCCCCGGAAGGCTTCGGTTCCCCCGTTTCCACCACCGACTTGGAATGGGAAAGCCTCGTGGTGGTCCGGAGAAACACGGGGGTGTCGAACTTCCTGGCGATCTCGAAGGCGATCCTGATGAAGTCCTTCGCCTCGGCGCTGTCCGAGGGCTCGATCATGGGAATCTTGGCGAATTTCGCGTAATTCCGGTTGTCCTGCTCGTTCTGGGAGCTGTGGAGGGAAGGGTCGTCGGCGGTGACGATGACGAGCCCGCCGTTCGTTCCCGTGTAACTTACCGTGAACAGCGGATCGGCGGCGACGTTGACGCCCACGTGCTTCATGACGGCCATGGCGTTCGCCCCCGCCAGGGACGCGCCGATGGCGACCTCCAGGGCGACCTTCTCGTTGGGGGACCACTCGGCGTATACGCCCTCGTATTTCGAGAATTCCTCTGTGATTTCCGTGCTGGGCGTACCGGGATAGGCGGCAGCGAACGTGACGCCGCACTCGTAAGCCCCGCGGGCAATGGCCTCGTTTCCAGACATGAGGACTTTCATGATCCCTTCTTTGCGCTCCTCTCCGTGGATTTGCCCATTTCCGCCAGGATCGTCCTGATATACCGCTCCATCAGGGGATCCCCGGACTTGTTCAGGGCCTTTTCGTAATGCTCCCTCGCTTTTTCCGTATTCCCCATGACCTCGTAGGTTCTTCCGATGTTCCGTTCCATGACGGCCCGAAAGGCCGTGTCGCCGCTCTTCTCGGCGGCCCGTTCGTAGGCTTCCCCGGCTTTTGCGTAATCCTTCCGGTCCTCGTAGCAGTAGCCGATGCCGTAATACGCAAGGGCGACAAGGAAGCCGTCCTTCCCCTGCGACGCCGCGATGAACTTCTCGTACGACGCCACGGCCCGATCATACTCCCCCTTCTCGTACAGGAGGTTCCCCAGGTGATAGTAGGCGAGCGGGGCCACCGTGCTCCGGGGATAGAGCCGGACCAGATCCTCGTACATCTGAAGGGCCTGGGGGTTCTCCCGGCCCTGACCGGCCAGGGCCGCGTCCGCCGCGGCGGCATACTGATCCGCCGCCTTCGCCTCGTACCGGTTTTCGTAAAAGGCATAGCCTCCGACGGCCAGAACGGCGACAAGAATAATGACTCCGGCCAGATAGAACTTGTTGCGGTTCTCCGAGACGTACTGGAGGAACCTCATGGTAAAGGTCTGAAACTCATCCGGCTCCCTCAATTCCTTTTTCGTCAGCTTTTTTGCCATGGATCCTTTCCTTTATAATTCCTTCGTTTCTTTCATATCGGATTTTTCGCAGGCCCCCTCGATGAGCCTGATGATTTCCATGGGGGCCCGGACCACCTTGCCCCGGGCGTTCGTGAAGGCGTGGTGGGTGTATCCCTCGACGAGCCGGTTCTCCCTGTTTTCGTCCCAGACGGTGTACTGAAAACGGATGCTCGCCCTGCCCCATTCGGTGATGGCGGTCTCGACGACGAGGATGTCGTCGTACCGGGCCGGCAACAGATAGTGACAGTAGGACTTCGTCAGGGGGAGGTAGTATCCCCCGGCTTCGAGATCGCGGTAGACGATCCCCATCTGCCGGAACAGCTCCGTCCTCCCCACCTCGAACCACCGGAAGTAGTTTCCGTGGTACACGATCCCCATGGCGTCGGTATCCCCGTAGATGACCCGGACCTTAACGGAGGTCTTCAAGAAAACGCCTCCAGTTTCCCATGAAATGTTCCATGAAAAGATGCCCGGGCCGGATCAGGATGCCGCCCTCCAGGGCCGCCTTCTCCGAGAAGGGAACCCCCCTTCCGAGATTTTCCCCCTTCCCCGACCCGTAGAGGGCGAAGGGGGAGGGTTCCGCCGCGTGGGTCCTGATGCGGATCGGCGTGGGGTGGTCGCTCAGAACGGCAATCCTGTGTTCCCCAAGGGAGGAGAGGCCGTCGAGAACGGCCCCGACGATTTTCCGGTCGAAGTCCTCGATGGCCGAGACCTTTCCCTGAACGTCCCCTTCGTGACCCTTTTCGTCGGGGGCCTCCACGTGGAGAAAGACGAAATCGTTTCCCGCGGCGAGAAACGTGAGGGCCTTTCCCGCCTTTCCGGCGTAGTTCGTGTCGGTGTATCCCGTCGCACCCTCCACGGGAAGGATCTCGAGCCCCGCGTACACGCCGATTCCCCTCAGGAGATCGACGGCGGAGATGACCCCTCCGCGGATGGAAAACCGTTCGGTCAGGGGATGCATCCGGGGCGCCCTCCCCTCCCCCCAGGGCCAGATGGAATTGGCGGGAAGCTTTCCCGACGCCGACCGTTCCCGGTTGACGGGGTGGTTCCTCAGAATCTCCCGGGCCGAGGCCATCATGGAAAGAAGCTTCTCCGACCCCGTTCCCCGGGGCAGGTAGGATGCGGTTTCCTTCCCCACGATGTCGTGGGGCGGGGTCGTCGTGAGGGCAAAGTCTTCGTTCCGGAACACCAGGAGGTGGCGGTATCCCACGCCGGAATGAAAACGGACCGATTCCGAGGCGAGCCCCTCGTTCAGGCTTTCGATGATCCGCCGCGCCTCGCCGGAGGAGATATGGCCGGCGTTGAAGTTTTCCATGACCGGGTCCGTCCCGTCGCCGAGGGTGACCAGGTTGCATCGGAAGGCGGTGTCCTCCGGTCCGAGGGCGACCCCCATGCTGGCCGCTTCGAGGGGGCCCCTGCCGGTGAAGAAATCCCTTGGGTCGTAGCCGAGGACGGACAGGTTCGCCACGTCGCTTCCCGGCGTGAGGCCCGGGGGAATCGTGTCGATCCGTCCCAGGGTCCCCCTGGCCGCGATCCCGTCCATGGAGGGGGTGCGGGCGTACTCGAGAGGGGTCTTTCCCCCCAGTTCCTCCAGGGGCTCGTCGGCCATGCCGTCGCCGAGCAGAATCACGTATTTCATCGCAGCCTCTCGTCCTCGATGCGGATGACGACGGTGTCGCCGCCAACCACGTCGAGCCGGTCGATCTCCTTGAGGGCCTTCCGGACGGCCTTCTCCTTCGCCATGTGGGTGGTCATCACCACAGGTACGACGCCGTCCAGTTTCCTTCCCTTCTGGATCACCGCGGCGATGCTGATGTCGTACCGCCCCAGGATGCCCGAGATCTTCGACAGGACTCCGGGCCGGTCCACGGCGGTGAAACGGAAAAAGTAATTGGTGACGATATCCTCCATGGGAAGGATCCGCATGTCCTCGATCTGGTCCTCCGGGACGGTGCGGGGAGGGATTCTCCCCGAAACGCCGTTCAGGATGTCCCGGGAAATGTCCATGAGGTCGCTCACCACGGCGCTGGCCGTGGGGTCCATTCCGGCCCCCTGGCCGTAAAGGAAGACGGACCCCGATGCGTCCCCGATGAAGTGAAAGGCGTTGAAGTTGCCGTTCACGCTGGCGAGGAGGTGGTCGAAGGGAATCATGGTGGGATGGATCCTTGCCTCCACCCGGTCCCCCCGCTCGAAGGCGATGGCCAGAAGTTTGATCTTGTATCCCAGTTCCCTGGCGAATTCCACGTCCTGGCCGGTGATCCGGGAAATTCCCTCCCGGTGGATCTCCTCCAGGCGCACCCGTTTCCCGTAGGAAAGGGACAGGGCGATGGCCAGCTTGTGGGCCGTGTCGATCCCCTCGATGTCGTAGGTCGGGTCGGCTTCGGCGAAACCGAGTTTCTGCGCCGTTTTCAGGGCTTCCTCGAAGGGAAGGCCCTCGTCGGTCATCTTCGAGAGGATGAAATTGGACGTGCCGTTCATGATGCCGAAGATGGAATGGATGCGGTTCCCCGCGAGGCTTTCCCTCAGGGTCTTGATCACCGGGATCGTTCCGCCCACGCTCGCCTCGAATCCGATCTCCGCGCGGTTGTCCACTGCGGCGCGGAAGATCTCGCTGCCGTACGTGGCAAGCAGGGCCTTGTTCGCCGTGACGACGGCCTTTCTTTTTCCGAGGGCCTCCAGGATGAACGTCCTGGCGGGCTCGAATCCCCCGATCAGTTCCACGATGATGGAAATGTCGGGATCCCCGATGACCGACCGGGCATCGGTGGTCAGGATCTCCCGCGGAACCGCCACGGGCCGCGGCCGGTCCGGGTCGATGTCGGCGATCCTCTTGAGGGTGAGCTTCGCCCCGAGGCGCTTTTCGATAAGGGCGGCGTTTTCCCTGAGAAGTTTCACCACCCCCATGCCCACCGTTCCAAGGCCGAGAAGACCGATGCTGATTTCTTTCGCACCCATGTTTCGCCGTCCCTTGTCTGAAAGGATTTAAACGATTTTGCTACATCAGATAGCGGTCATTTGTCAATCTATTTGCCGACCTTTCCTGTTTCACGGCGTCTCCGCCAGCTCCAGCCTGCCCCGCCATCGCCTGAAAAGCTCCCTCCGGATGTCCTCGTGGGCGGGTGCGCCGGGAATTCGTTCCATCTCGCCGGCGAGACGGAATGCGGCGTCCCGGGCCTCGACGAGAAGGGTCCCGTCGCGGAGGATGTCGGCCACCCGGAAGTCGGGAAGGCCGGACTGGCGGGTCCCCATGAACTCCCCGGGTCCCCGGATCTCCAGGTCCTCCTCGGCGATGCGGAAGCCGTCGTTCGTCTCGGCCATGACCCGGAGCCTTTTCCGGGAAACGGCGGAAAGGGGCCCGCCGGCAACGAGCACGCAGCGGGAGGAAATGTCGCTCCGCCCCACCCTGCCCCGGAGCTGGTGGAGCTGGGACAGGCCGAACCGCTCCGCGTGCTCGACGACCATGAGGGAGGCCGCGGGGATGTCGATTCCCACTTCCACCACCGTCGTCGCCACGAGGAGGTCGATCGCCCCTCGCTGGAAGGAGGCCATGACCTCCTCCTTTTCGGCACCTTTCATCTTCCCGTGGAGAAGCCCCACCCGGAAGCCGGGGAACACCTCGTTCCGGAGGCGGGCGGCCATGCTCGTGGCGTCCTTGAGGTCGAGGGCTTCCGATTCCGCCACGAGGGGATAGACGATGAAGACCTGGTTCCCCCGGCCGACCTCCTTCCGGATCGCCTCGTAGAGCCGTGGACGGCCCTGTTCCGTGAGCACCTCCGTCCGGACTGTTTTCCGGCCCGGCGGGAGTTCCCGGATGAGGGACAGATCCAGGTCGCCGTAAACGGTCAGGGCGAGGGTCCTCGGGATGGGGGTCGCCGTCATGACGAGGATGTCGGGAAAGGCCCCCTTCGACCGGAGGGCGGCGCGCTGGACCACGCCGAACCGGTGCTGCTCGTCGACGACCGCGAGTCCGAGATTTCTGAAGACGACGCCCTCCTGGATCAGGGCGTGGGTCCCCACGACCAGGTGGACGCTCCCGTTCCCGATCTCTTCGAGGAGGCCGTCCCGTTCCTTTCCCCGCCGGCTCCCGGTGAGCAGGCCCGTCTTCAGGCCCAGCTCCTCCGCCCACTCCCGGATCCGGCGGTGGTGCTGCTCCGCCAGGATTTCCGTGGGCGCCATGATGGCGGCCTGAAACCCGTTCTCGCAGGCGGTCACCATGGCCGTCATGGACACCACCGTCTTCCCGCAGCCCACATCCCCCTGGAGCAGGCGGTTCATGGGCCAGGGACGGGCCATGTCCGCTTCGATCTCGCCTGCGGCCTTCTCCTGGTCCGCCGTGAGGGGGAACGGAAGCATGCGGCGGAAGCGCGCCGCCAGGGGACCGCCGGTCCTGAACGGGATCCCCCTGCAGCGGCGGGTCCCCCGGTTTTTCAGGGCCATGGCGAGTTGGAAGAAGAACAGCTCGTCGAAGACGATCCGGCGGTGGGAGGGGGACCGGAAGGCGTTGCAGGCGGCGGGGTCCTCCCCGTCGCCGGGAAAGTGGACGTTTTCCACGAGCTCGGGAAAGGACAGGGGGCACTTCACCGGGCACAGCGCGTCCGGTATGGGGCTCGTGAGGTATCGTCCGAAAGACCGGAGCGCCTCCCGGGCGATCCGGCGGATCTGCTTCTGCCGGAGTCCCTCCGTTTCCGAGTAGACGGGGACGATCCTCCGGAAATGGAGCAGTTCGTCGTCCGCCTCGTCGAGCACCTCGAAATCGGGGTGGATCGTCTCCAGCACCGACGCGTACCGGCGGATCTCCCCGGTCAGGATGAGGCGCTTTCCCGGCAGGAGCGTCTTCCGGAGATAGGCGAAATTTCCCTTGAGCCACCGGAGCCGGAGCACGCCCGTGCCGTCCGACAGCGCGGCTTCCAGGACGAGGGAGCGCCCGTATTTCCGGACCCCGATGGTCGTGACCGTCCCCGCGACGGTCGTCTTCTCCCCCGGGTTGAGACGGCCGATTTCCCGGACCCGCCGGCGGTCCTCGTAGCGTCTCGGGAGGAAATAGAGAAGATCCTCCACGGTTTTCAGGCCGATTCTCTCCAGGAGCCTTCCCACTTTTGGCCCCACCCCCCGGACGTATTGAAGGGGGGAGGACAGCTTTTCCTCCCGCTCCCCGGCGCGGACGGGCTCCGGAAACTCCGGAACGGCAGGGGGAGGCAAAGCCGGTTTCCCGTCGATCCCGGTCTTCACGGAAGAAAGGAGATCAAGCGCCCGGGAGATGGCCGCCTTTTTTCCCTCCCCGGGAAGATCTTTGAATCGCTGAAAAATTCCTTCCATCTCGTCAAGCACGGCCAGGGAATCGCGGAGGTCCGCCGGGGAAAGGGCCGAAGCCAAGACCCCTTCCCTGGCCTTCCGGAGGAGGGCCAGGATGGCGGCGTCCAGATCCCGCACCTGGGGGAGGCGGCGGAAACGGTCCCTCGAGGCAAAAAGCAACGGGGTTTCAAGTTTGTCGAAAAGATGTCTCAGGTTTTCCATGATCCCATCCGCCGCGTCGATAAAAATACGCAAGCATGCAGGATTCTTAACAGAATACGGATGGTTTTACAAGGAGGAATTGACATTTCCCCAGATTTCGACTAATCTCGGTTTCAATTTCATTTCACATGTCTGGGGGAATTCATGGAAGACACCTCACTTTCCTACAGGGATGCAGGGGTGGACATCGACGGGGCCAACCTTTTCGTCGAAAAAATGAAGCCTTTCGTCAAATCCACGTTCCGAAAGGAAGTTCTGGGCAACATCGGCGGATTCGGAGCCCTTTTTCACCTGGATGTGAGCCGGTACCGGCACCCCGTTCTCGTGTCCTGCACGGACGGCGTGGGGACCAAGCTCAAGATCGCTCAGTTGACGGGGAAGCATGACACGGTGGGAATCGACCTCGTGGCCATGAACGTGAACGATCTCATCGTCCAGGGGGCGGAGCCGCTTTTTTTTCTTGATTATCTCGCCATCGGCAAAATGGATGTGGACCGGAACCTGGCCATCATCGAGGGCATCAGCAAGGGATGCGTCGACGCCGGGTGCGCCCTCATCGGCGGGGAAACGGCGGAAATGCCGGGTTTCTACAAAGAGGACGAGTACGACCTTGCGGGTTTCGCCGTGGGCGCCGTGGAGCGGGAAAAGATCATCGACGGTTCCGAGATCCGGGTGGGCGACGCCCTCGTGGGGATCGCGTCAAGCGGCATCCACAGCAACGGCTATTCCCTCGTCCGGAAGGTCGTCTTCGACCGGATGAAACTGACCGTCGACGACCTCATGCCGGGGATGGGGATCACCGTGGGCGAGGAACTCATCCGCCCGACCAAGATCTACGTCAAGGTCGTCATGAACCTCATCAAGACGTTCCCGATCAAGGGGATCGTCCACATCACCGGGGGGGGGTTCTTCGACAACATCCCCCGGATTCTTCCCGACCCCTGCAGGGCCCTGATCCGGAAGAACTCATGGGAAGTGCCCCCCGTGTTTCAGGCCCTCCAGGACATGGGACGGATCGACGAGCGGGAGATGCACCGGGTCTTCAACATGGGGATCGGGATAATCCTCGTCGTTCCCGAAAAAGAGGCGAAAGACATTCTCGACCGGCTTTCCGTCCAGGGGGAAAAGGGATGGATCATCGGAACGGTCGAGAAAAAGGACCAGAACCGGGAGGGGGTCATCATTGTCTGACGGAGCGCCACGGAAGGTCGATATCGGGGTTCTCGTTTCCGGCAGCGGGTCCAACCTCCAGTCCATCATCGACAACATCGAGAAGGGCTCCCTGGACGCGATTCTTCGCGTCGTCATCAGCAACAACGGGGAGGCTTACGCCCTGGAGAGGGCGAGGAAACACGGCATCCCGGCCGTTGTCCTGGACCACAGGGACTACCCGGACCGGGAGGCCTTCGACCGGGCCATGATCGCTCTCCTGAAGGAGCACGCGGTGGAGCTCGTGATCATGGCCGGTTTCATGCGGGTGCTCACCCCCGTTTTTCTCAGGACCTTCTCCATGCGGGTGATGAACATCCACCCCGCCCTGGTCCCCTCCTTCCAGGGGCTCCACGGGCAGGAACGGGCCTTCGATTACGGCGTCAAGTTCACGGGATGCACCGTCCACTTCGCCGACGACGGGGTGGACACCGGACCGGTGATCATCCAGGCGGTCGTCCCCGTGTACGACGACGACACCGCCGACACGCTCTCGCAGAGGATCCTGAAAGAGGAGCACCGGATCTTTCCCCAGGCGATCCAGTACTACGCCGAGGGAAACCTGGAGATCACGGGCAGGAAGGTCCGGCTGAAACAGATGGCGAGAATCGGGGAAAAGGCCCTTCACAACCCTCCCCTGACCCGATTCTGACGCATTCGAAGTCCCCTGCGCACATCCACGGGAACCGTCCAGATGGACCAGCGTTTTGAATGTATCGTTGTCGGCAACGATATGAGCAGCCTCGTTTCCGCCGCCCTTTTGTGCGCCTCCGGGAAAAAAACGCTTCTCCTGAGCGAGGGACCGCTCTCAGGCGAGTTGGAACGAAACGGCTACGTGTTCAACCTGGACCCCTTTCCCTGGCCGGGGCTCGCTCCGGGGGGGCTGGGCGAGACCCTTCTCAGGCAGCGGGGCGTTTCCCTGCCGGAAATCCCCCAGGAAGAGAAACGGACCCTCCACCAGTTCATCCTCCCGGAACAGAGGTTGGATCTTTTCGGCGACCTCCGGAAAACCTGTCATGAGTTCGCCCGGGAATTCCCCGTCCAACCGGAGGAAATCGAAGCCTTTTTCACCCTGGCCTCGGAAATGGCCGGCCGTCTGGAACAATACCTTTCCGATCCGGATTTTCTCCGCGGCGGGGGCGGCCTGTGGCGCGACCTCCTCCGCTATCCCGGCCGCAGGAGGGACGTCATGCGCCTCAACGGGATCCTTGCGGATCTGGGGAAGAGACACCCCGGCCTGGAACGGATCTTCCGGGCCCAGTACCTGCTTTTCTCCGGCGCCCCCCTCCGGCGCGATTTTCCCTATTCCTCCGGGCACGCGTTCACCGCCCCGTTCCGATCGGGGGCCTTCCCGCCGGGCGCGAAACAGCGGATCGTCGGCGGCCTGCGCGAAATCTGCTCGGCCGGGGACAACGCCTGCCTCGCGGGATGCACGGTGATCCGCTTCCGGATGAAACGGCGGATCGAGGTGGATTTCTCCCTGGAGGGAGACTCGTGGACCGTGGAAGGGGACCGGGCCGTTTTCAGCACCAAGTGGGAGAAGCTCCGGCCGATTCTCGTGAAGGGGGAGGATTTCTCCCGCCTGGAGAGAAAGTGGAAAAAGGTCGGCCACGGGGGATATCCCGTGACACTTCACCTGGGATTGAAGAACAGGGGGATCCCCGAGCTGATGGGATCGTCCGTCCTGCTTCTCTACGAGGAGAAGCATCCCCTCATGACCGATTCCCTCATCTACCTGGAGGCGGGACCGGACGGCGGGGATGCCGGAGGTCCCGAGGGGGGACGGGCCCTGTCGGCCACCGTCTTCCTCGACGATTCCCCCTGGAGGCTGGGCGACGGGGAACTCGAGGAGGTGTTCCGGGTGGTCTTCCGCGGCGTCGAGTGCTTCCTTCCCTTTCTCAGGGAAAACCTGGAATTCATCGACCCGGCGTGGTCCATGGACGTCTCCAGGAAATACCAGGAGGTGGTGAACCACAAATACGCCATCCGGCCGCCGGTGCTGGCCCCCCTGTCCGTTTTCTCCCGGACCCTGCCGGACAGGATCGTTCTCACCGGCGGGCTCCAGTATCCCGAACTCGGATTCGACGGGGAGATCCTTTCGGGAATCTCCTCCGCCGCCGCGATCACGGGAGGTTGAAACGATGAACGAAGCGAACCCGGATTTCACCATCCGCGAAATCGGGAAACGGCGCGTCCCGTCTCCCCTGTCCCAGACGGTCTTCTGTGACGACCGGCGGCGGGTGCTCTTCCGCCATTTCACCGACGACTACGATCTCGGCGCCGGCCCGGAGGGGATCCCCACTTCCCTGGAAGCGGCGGGTCCCAGGGAGACGATCTTCTTCGATCCCCCGAACGTGACCGCCGCCGTGGTCACCTGCGGAGGGCTCTGTCCGGGAATCAACGACGTCATCCGCTCCGTGGTCATGCAGCTCTACTACAGATACGGGGTGACCCGGATCGAGGGAATCCCCTTCGGCTTCCAGGGACTGATCCCGCGGTACGGCCACGAGATCGTCCAGCTCACGCCCGAAGTCGTCAAGGACATCCATTCCCTCGGGGGCAGCATCCTGGCCTCCTCCCGGGGAAACCAGGACATCGGCGAGATGGTGGACACCCTCTCGGCGAGAGGGATCAACCTGCTCTTCTGCATCGGCGGGGACGGAACCATGCGGGCGACGGAACGCATCACCGGGGAGATCACCCGGAGAAAGCGCACCGCGAGCGTCATCGGGATCCCCAAGACCATCGACAACGACCTGAACCTGATCGACAGGACATTCGGTTTCGAAACGGCCATCTCGGAGGCCGTGAAGGTCGTCCAGTGCGCCCACGTGGAAGCCACGGGCGCCCCCATGGGTGTGGGACTCATCAAGATCATGGGACGGCAGTCGGGTCACATCGCCGTATCCACCGCCCTCGCCGAGAACGACGTGAATTTCGTCCTCATCCCCGAGATTCCCTTTTCCCTGGATGGAAAAGACGGGTTTCTCGCCGTCCTGGAACATCGCATGAGGACCAGGCGCCACGCCGTCATCCTCGTCGCCGAGGGCGCCGGCCAGGAATTCTTCGGGGAAAAGCGGCACCGGGGGCGGGACGCCTCGGGAAACATCAGGCTTTTCGACATCGGTCTTTTCCTGAAGGAAAGAATCGAGCGTCACTTCAAGGAGAGGAACCTGGATCTGAACCTGAAATACTTCGATCCCAGCTACATCATCCGCAGCGTCCCCGCGAGCGCCAACGACAGCATCTACTGCGAAATCCTCGGACAGTACGCCGTCCACGCCGGCATGGCGGGAAAAACGGGCATGGTCGTCGGACTTTTCAACAACGAGTTCGTTCACCTGCCCATTGACGCGGTGACGGTGAGGAAAAAGGTGGATCCCGCGGGATCCCTCTGGATGCGGGTCCTGGAGGCCACGGGCCAGCCGGCCTCGATGCGGTGAAGAAAAAAAGCTTGAATATTTCAGGAAGATCGTTTAGAAGAGGGCACTCCGATCGCAGACAGGCCCGAAAATCAGGCCGGTCCGTTGCGGAGCGATTTTTTGCGGAAGGAGCCCGGAGCAATGTCCAGAATCTGTGAAATATGCGGAAAGAAACCCTCCGTCGGGAACAGCGTGAGCCACGCGAACAACAAGACCAAGAGGGTCTGGTACCCGAATCTTCAGAAAATCCGGGTGATTCATCCCAAAACGGGCGGCGTCCAGCGCATGAAGGTCTGCACCCGCTGCCTCAAATCCGGTTTTGTGAAGAAGGCGGTCTAACCGGCCGTTTCCCCGCCGGGAAAAGACATCCTTTTCAGATCGCCGAGACGGATCTGAAAGGTCCCGTAAGCGGTTTTCCCGTAGGCCCTGTGGTCCCCGTTCAGAACGAGTTCCACGGGGTCTCCGTTTTTCAGACGGACGATTCCCCGAAGTTCGCTTCCCTTCATGAGAAATTCGATTTCGCGGACCTTGTCGAAGGGAACGGTATAGGTCCCCTCCCCCCGTTTTCCCTCGATGAACGTGTTTCCCTGGATGCTCACGGACGTGCAGGCGGTGGCCACGTCGGTCTGGTCCAGGAAGACGGCCTCGAACTTTCTTTCCGGTGCGGGGATCTTGTCCGCCGGTTCCTCTCCGAAGATGGAACCCATGCCCGCGAGGAGGGGCAGCACGAACAGGACAACCCACAAGGGGGCGCGAAACGGTGTTTTCATGATTGAACGACTCCCGTGGAGCATTCCTCCACTTCAATGAGAACCATCTCTGTTTTCAGAGCGGCGAGCACGGCTTCCAGGTCCCGCCGGCACAGGGAGCAATAGCCCAGGGAAACCCGGGCGCGGTCCGGGTCCACCGTGGTCACAGCGGCGAGACCGTCATAGCCCTCGAGGAGAAACTTCAGACGGGCGACATCGCGCCGGCGCAACTCGATGATCTTTCGGTTCCACAACAGGGACATGGACTCCCCCGGACGGGTATTTTCTGTAACATCGGGGGGGTTGAAAGATCAAGAGATAATTTTGACGGCTTCGTAAAAAGTCCATATGCTGCGTTGCCCTTCCCCCCCCCTCCTCCCTGCGGCGTACCGGAAGTACGCCTCGGTCGTCGGGGCCCGGGCGCCTTGCCTGCGGAGCTTTTTCCTTTGCCGTTCGAAAAATGTCGATTTTGCTTTTACGATTTCGCCAATTTTAACGGCTACACAAAAAGTCCCCTCGAACAAGCATTGCTCGGAATTTCCGAGCGTTCTGCATTTTTCTTTCTTGACACGCCGGGTCGCATCGGTCATATACACGTGGGGGCGGTTTCCCCAGGAATGACAGGAAGGAACAGGCAATGATTCCAACAACCCGGTGGAAGTTTCCCGAACCCGACGAAAGGGCGGAAAGCCGGCTCCGGGAGGAACTGGGAATCGAGCCCGTCACTTCCCGCATCCTGGTCAACCGGGGGATCCGGAGTCCGGACCAGGCGATGAAGTTCTTCTCCCCCACCCTGGCGGACCTTCACAATCCCTTTCTCATGAAGGACATGTCCAAGGGGGTGGAACGGCTGATCCGGGCCATCCAGCGGAAGGAACCGGTGCTCGTGTACGGCGACTACGACGCCGACGGGATCACCGCCACTGTCTGCCTTATCCGATTCCTGAGGGATATCCATCCGTCCGTCTCCTATTACATTCCCGACCGGATGTCCGAAGGGTACGGCCTCAAGCCCGACACGGTGGACCGCATCCGGAAACAGGGAATCGGTCTCATTCTCACCGTGGACTGCGGCATCACGGACCACGAGGCCATCGAACGGGCCCGCTCCCTGGGGATGGACACCATCGTCCTCGACCATCACGAGGTGCCCGACGTGCTGCCCCCCGCCCTGGCATCCATCAACCCCCAGCGGTCCGACTGCTCCTTCCCTTTCAAATACATGGCCGCCGTGGGCATCGTCTTCAACTTCCTCATCGCGCTTCGGGCGGAGTTGAGAAAAAGCGGGTTCTGGTCCGGCAAACCTTTTCCCAACCTCCGGGATTATCTGGATCTCGTCACCATCGGGACGCTCGGCGACATCTCCCCCCTCGTCGACGAGAACCGGATCTTCGTAAAGGTGGGGATGGAACTTCTCCACGAGGGGAAGCGGCCGGGAATACGGGCGCTGAAAGACCGGTCGTCCTTTTCCCGCCAGGGCTCCCTCATATCGTCGGACGTGTCCTTTTCTCTTGTCCCGAGAATCAACGCCGCCGGGAGGCTGGGTTCGACGGACGATGCCGTCCGCCTTCTCCTGACCGACGATTTTCTGGAGGCGTCGCGGCTTGCCGAACGCCTCGACCAGTTCAACCGGGAGCGCCAGGAAATCGAGCGGTCCATCCTGGAGGACATCCTCAGCAGGATACGGTCGGACCGCACCCTCAGGGAAAGGGGTTTTTTCGTTTTCGCCTCGGAGGAATGGCATCCCGGCGTCATCGGAATCGTCGCTTCGAAACTGGTGGACCGTTTTCACCGGCCGGCCATTCTGATCAGCCTGAGGGAAGGAATCGGAAAAGGATCGGGACGCAGCATCGAGGAGTTCAACCTGTACGAGGGACTGAAAAAATCGTGCGAGCCCCTCCTGCTCGGCTACGGGGGCCACCGGTACGCCGCGGGCATCTCCATCCGCCAGGAGGACATCGGGGAACTCTCGCGGATTCTGGACCGTGCGATCCTGGAGCATGTGTCCCCCTCCGAACTCGTTCCGAGCACGACCATCGACGCCGAGTGCCGACTCGAGGAGATCGGCCCGGAGCTCATGGAGGATTTTCAGCGGCTCTCGCCCTTCGGGAACGGAAATCCCGAACCGGTGCTCTGGGCCAGGGAGATCGTCGTGAAATCGCCCGTGGTGCTGAAGAACAGCCACATCCGGATGCAGATCCAGGACCGGGGCATCTCCCACGGGTCCATCTGGTTCCGGAAGGCCCACCTCTTCAACCAGATGGCCGCCGGAGAGAAACTGGACATCGCCTTCACCCCCCAGGTGAACTACTGGAAAGGGGTGGAATCGATCCAGTTGAAAATGCGGGACGCCACCCTGTCGGTCTGACGGGGCAAGACCGGGGCCTTCCGGAAGGAGAACGCCATGGCCGATCGACCGAACCCCATCCCCCTTTCGCTCGACGACGACGCGGTCTCCAGCCTGCTTTTCTACCCGAGACGCGAATGGGTCGACGAAAACCCGCGGACGGAGGGAAAGGATTTTTTAATCCCCGTGTCCGGCGGCGAGGCGGTCGGGGCCCGCTTCCACGAGGGGAAAAGGAAGGGTCCCGTAATCCTCTTCTTTCACGGGAACGGGGAGATCGCCGCCGACTACGACGACCTGGCCCCCGTTTACACGACCCTGGGCATCAATTTCATGATCGCCGACTACCGGGGGTACGGCCGTTCCACCGGAACGCCCACCGTGTCCGCCATGCTCCGGGACGCCTGTGACGTCTTCCTGTACTTCAGGGACTGGCTTTCAAAGAGTGGGTTCACGGGACCCTTTGCGGTCATGGGGAGATCCCTGGGCAGCGCCCCGGCCCTCGAAACCGCGGTGGCCTTTCAGGACCGGGTGGACGGGCTCATCATCGAAAGCGGATTCGCACGGATCATCCCCCTTCTTCGCCTCATCGGCGTCGCCCCCATTCCGCCGGGAATCACCGAACGGGAGGACCGGCTCACCCTGGAGCGCATGTCGGCCTTCCGCAAACCCACCCTGGTCATCCATGCCGAGTACGACCACATCATCCCCTTTTCCGACGGGGAAGCCCTCTTCGCGGCCTGTCCCTCGGAATGGAAACGGTTCCTGAAGGTCCCCGGGGCGAACCACAACGACATCTTTCTCAAGGGGTTCCGGTCGTACCTGGCGGCCGTCCATGAACTCATGAAACAGATCCGGACGGCGAAATAAAAATCTCCCCGGGCAAAGCCGTCAAAGGAAAAAGCTCCATAGGCAAGGCGCCCGAATCCCGAGGACCGAGGCGTACTCCCGGTACGCCGCAGGGACGAGGGAAGAAGGGCAACACAGCATATGGGCTTTTTACGAAGCCGTCAATGGATCGTATTGATAAAGCACCCCTTCTTTTCATCCTCCACGGGGGCCGGCGGTTCTCCCGTGGGGATCCGGTCCCAGCCCGTCGACGAACCGGTGGCCCTGACCTCGACGATGTGGGTCTGGCCGGAGAGATCGACCGACGCGTCCGCTTCCCACAGGTGCGGGTTTCCCGGAACGGCCTGCATGGGCAGCCAGCTTCCCGCCTCGTCGATCCGGTATTCCACGGAAAGGATGGGATTCTTGTCGAACACCAGGGCCCGGACGGGATTTCCCGTACCGACCCGGGGAACCTTCCAGGTGTAAGGGTTGAGGGCGACCCCGAGGTTCGGGTCCAGGGGCGCGGTGATCAGCACCAGGGGCCAGCTCTTCACTTCCAGGCTCCGGACGGAGATGCCGTTGCAGTCGATCGCGGCGAGGGCGTACGCATTGTTGGAGATTTCCCCCACGGCCGCCGTGTTCAGGTAGATGACCCCTTCCGTCATGTCCCGGACGAAAAACTGCTCGTCGTACACATGGGTGTGCCCGTAGCCGTAGAGGGACACCCCGTAATCGTTCATGAGGCCGACGAAGGCGTCCAGTCCGTACGTGAGGGCCGTGTCGTCCCAGGTTTCCAGGGTGAACGCGGGCCGCACCAGGGGGTGGTGGCCGAAGGCCAGCGTGAGGTCGGCCTCCTTGTTCGCCTCCAGGGCGTTTTCGATGAATGTCAGTTCCCCCTCGTCGAGGCCGGCATGGTCCCCGTACTCGGGCGGGATGAGGCTGAAGGAGGCGCCGTCGTTTCCCGCGGTGCAAGTTCCCAGGAAATGATAGGACCCGAAGGCGAAATCCCTTTTCCACGAGCACTGGGTTCCACCGGTGGCCCTCCCCTGGATGGAGTGGTTCCGGAAGAACGACAGGGTTCCGTCGTTGTACTCATCGTGATTCCCGGGGATGTCGAAGAAGAAGGAGGCGGTCGCGCCGGCACCGTCGACGATGTTCCGGTATTCCGTCCATTCCGAGAGGTAGGGGCCGTCGGGATAGAGGCCCCCGTCGGTCGAGTCGGTCAGATCGCCCGTGAGAACGATAAAGGAAGGGTCGATCGTGTCCTTTGCCTCCCCGAGAAGCCACTGGAGATTCTCCGGGCCTTTGCCGTTCTTCTTTCCAACGTGGGAATCGGAAGCGAGGACGAACCAGAACACCCGGTTCGTCACGGAACTGTATATGGCGCCATGGGGGTTCCCCGCCCGGGCCTCCGGGACGGGGAAAAGGAACGGAACCGCCGCCGCGGCGAGAAGAACGAACGACAGGATTCTTTTCCCTCTTGTATTTCCCGGCGTTTTCATTTCGTCCCCCCCTGCGCTTCGAGTTTTTCGATGAGCCCGTCCAGGTGCTTCAGGACGAGGGGGTCCGCTGTCGCCGATTTCGCCCGTTTCAGGACGTCCAGGGCCTCATCCGCGCGGCCCAGACGGTCCAGGGCGGAGGCAAGGGGGAGATAGGCGTCCACGTTTCCCGGTTCCAGGTCCACCACCTTCCGGTACTCCACGGCGGCCTGTTCATAATCCTTCAGGATCGCATAGAGCCTTCCCAGGTTCCGATGGGCCTCGACGAACCCGTCATCGACGGCGACGGCCTTCTGAAAGGCCTCCCGGGCCTTCCGGAAGCTTTCCTCCGCCGCGGCCTGTTTCCCCGCGGGAAGTTCCTCGTAATACCCCCGGTTGAAATAGGAAAGCCCCTCGCTGTTGAACCCGGCCGCCCCGGAGGCTTCCTCCCCTCCCGCCGCCGCAGCCGCGGGGAGGAGCAGAATGAAAAGCAGGGCGAGGACAAAGGGAATTGCCGTTTTGTGTTTTCCCATGACGATCTCCTTGGTGAAATCGTAAAGAAAGTTCCCGTTCCGTTTCCGCCGTCCCGCCGTTTCGGGCGGTTTTCACGGGCGGCGGCCCCTCATTTACGCCGGATCACCCTGCGGAACACCTTCCCGGGAAGGGATTCGGCGATCCGCAGCGCCCCCCTGGGACAGACTTCGATGCAGCAGAAGCAACGGATGCATCGGTCGTAATCGAAGCGAAGTTCTCCGTCGTCCCGTTGAATGGCATCCGCCGGGCAGTATTCGACGCAGGCCTCGCAGTCGTTGCACCGGCCCTTCCGGACGGCCGGCTTCTGCAGGAGCCAGGAGCGGACAAGCCGCTGAAAGGCTCTCGGCCCGTAAGCGACGGGAGCCGACGGGGGAAACCGGAAATCCCCGATCCGGGGGAGCTCCCCGTCGATGTCCACCTCACCGCCGTCAAGCCCCATGGCGGCGGCGGCCCTGTTCGTGGGCAGATCCTCCGGCGGAAACCCGAGAGCGGCGCAGACCGCCCGGTCCACGGCGAGGGGGTTGTCGCTTCCCATAAGAACGCCCAGGACCCTCGGGACCCCTCCCCTCCCCGGCCCCTCCCCCTCCAGCGCGAGGATGCCGTCCAGGAGGGTGACGGCGGGATTCACCGCCCGGCAGACCTGAACGAGAAGGCGGGCGAACAGCGTCCGGTCCACGCCGGTTCGCATGTGCCATTCCGGTTTCCGGAATCCGACGATGCAGCCGAAGAGGTTTTTCACTCCCAGGGTCAGGATCATCTGACTGTGGGTCTTCCACTTGGGCAGATTGATCACGAGGTCGGCGTCGAAGACCTCCCGGGCCATTTCGATCCGCCCGAAAGGTTCCCCGACATCCACGGGGACGGAAGCGCCGAATTCCTCGAAGACCACGGGGAGCCCCTTCAGGGCCTCCGCGTATCCCCCCTGTCTGAGAATCCGTTCGAAGGAGCCCACGGCGGGACTGTCGGAAATCCGGACCCGTCCCCCCGCATCGAGCACGTGTTCCGCCACGGCGCGGACGATCAGGGGATGGGTCAGGAGGGCTTCCTCCGGCGCGGCGGGAGAGAGGAAATTCGGTTTCAGGAGAACCCGCCTTCCCCGGAGATCCCCTTCCTCGAGAAACGCCCCCAGGATGCCGGAGACCTCCGGCCGCAAGGCAGGGAGATCGTAACGCCCTCTTCTGACGAGAACTTTCGACACGGACCGGCAACCCCGTATCAGGCCCCGGCGGCGGACGCCGTGCCGGTGCCTGTATTGAGTGGATTTCCCCTTCGTTTTCCCGATGGGCGGATCGGAAACGGAACCCCCTTTCAAAGGGCCCCCGGGACCACGCTGCCGTCCCGTTCCGGCTGGGAGTTTCCCCTGTCCGATCCGTGATCCAGCTTACAGGAACGGTCCGTTTTTTTCAAATCGCCACAACAAGGGATCGAACAATTCATTTCTTGACGGCTTCGTAAAAAGCCCATATGCTGCGTTCCCCTTCTTCCCTCGTCCCTGCTGCGTACCATCCGTACGCCTCAGTCCTCGGGATTCGGGCGCCTTGCCTATGGAGCTTTTTACTTTGCCGTTCGAAAAAGTGTTGAATTGGCCTTTTTACGACTTCATCAATAATGGCATGCAAGGATAAGTCAATTCATTTCTTGACAGAAAGCGCTCCAGTCATGCATAAAGTATGCACCGGAGAAACAGCGCACGGATTGCCAGGGAGGAAATCAATGTCCCCATCCAGATTCCGGATGACCATCCGGGGAAAACTGATCGTCAGCCATTTCTTTGCCATCCTTCTCGTGTCGGGAAGCATCGGAAGCTTCTTCTACCTGAACGCCCACGACAGCCTTCTCCGGCAGCTCCAGGACCGCCTCCAGTCCAGCGCCGCGCTGATCAGCAGAACCTTCGACGCCGAAAAACTCGGGACGATCAAAGGTCCCTCCGACATGGAAAATCCCGTCTACCTGGAAACGCTGAGGGAACTGCGCATGTTCCGGCGCATGAACAAGGACATCGCCTACCTGTACATCATGCGCAAGGTGGGGGAGAAGGTTGTGTTCGTCGTCGACTCCGACGAGACGGACCGGCAGGCCAAGCCGGGATCGGTGTACGAGGATGTTCCCGTGACGATGCTGAGCGGGTTCACGGGCCTTTCCGTGGACGACCGGATCTACACCGACGAATGGGGTTCCTTTCTCTCCGGCTACGCCCCTCTTCTGAACGGCATGGGCGAGTATCTCCTCGGGATCGACATGCGTGCCGACGAAGTGAAACGAAAATTCCACATCCTTCGCGTTTCAGGCATCGCCTCCCTCTTCGGATCGATCATCCTCGCCTTTCTTTTCAGCCAGTATCTCTCCGACCGGTTCACCACGCCGATCCGCCTCCTCATCTCCCGGTGCAAGGCCATCGCCGACGGGCGCATCGAGGAACGGCTGGCCGTCGAGACCAGGGACGAGATGAACGACCTCGTGGAAGCCTTCAACACCATGTCGGGCCATCTTGCCTCCGCTGAGAAGAAGAAGCAGGAGGCGTTCGACGCCCTTCAGAAATCCCGGGACGAGCTGGAGATCCGCGTGGAACAGCGCACCAGGGATCTGAAGGAGATCAACGAACGGATGAGCATGGAAATGGCGGAGAAGATCCGCGCCCAGAAGGCGCTCGAAGAGGCGGCCATGACCGATCCCCTGACGGGGCTCCTGAACCGCCGTTCCATGATGGCCCACCTCCAGCACCAGGTGGCGAGGAACCACAGGAGCGGCGAGCCCTTCACGCTGCTCATCGCGGACCTGGATCATTTCAAGAAGATCAACGACACTTACGGCCACGCCGCCGGGGACCACGTGCTCATCGAGACGGCGAAGCGCATCTCCGCCCACATCCGCGGCCAGGACATCGTGGCGCGGTGGGGCGGCGAGGAATTCCTCATTCTCCTTCCCGAGACGGACATCGACGGCGGCAAGATCGTCGCCGAAAAGATCCGGCAGCGGATCGGCGTCATGCCCTACCTGTGGGGGGGAAAGGTCATTCCCCTGACGACGAGCATCGGCGTTGCGCCCTTCATCAAGGACAAGCCCCTGGACGACTGCATCCGGAGGGCGGACTACACCCTCTACAAGGCGAAACACCTCGGACGGAACCGCGTGGAGTGGGAGGAGGGGGAAAACCCCCTGTCGTAGAGACGCCCGCCGTCGCAGGAGGACGCCGGGCCCCGGCGAAAATGGCGAAAAAACCGTTTTCGTGATAGAAAAACAGCAACGTTCCATCCGTTGCCGGGGAACGGCCGTTCCGTCTTTTCGAGGGGAATCCTTCGGATCACTTAAAATTCACTTGACAAAGACGGTTAAAAGGCCTAAAGGAAGGCGCGTTTTCGCTTTTCACCCGAAACTCTCCCCGACCGGGAGGGTTTTTATTTTTTGACGGCTTTGCTGGAAAGTTAATCTTTTGTAGAGGAAAAAGGAACATGAGCGGCCACATTGAAAAGGTCAGGAACATCGGAATCAGCGCCCATATCGATTCGGGAAAAACCACGCTGACGGAACGGATTCTTTATTACACGAAGCGCATCCACGCGATGCACGACGTGAAGGGAAAAGACGGCGTCGGCGCCACCATGGATTCCATGGATCTCGAGAGGGAACGGGGCATCACCATCGCTTCCGCGGCCACCTACTGCCGGTGGGAGAACCACGAAATCAACATCATCGACACGCCCGGCCATGTGGATTTCACCATCGAGGTGGAACGGTCCCTCAGGGTCCTGGACGGGGCGATCCTCGTCCTGTGCTCCGTGGGAGGGGTCCAGTCCCAGTCGATCACCGTCGACCAGCAGATGAAGCGCTATCGCGTCCCCTGCATCGCCTTCGTCAACAAGCTGGACCGCACGGGCGCCAACCCCTTCCGGGTCGTCCAGCAGCTCCGGACAAAGCTCGGCCACAATGCCGTTGCCATGCAGATGCCCATCGGGCTGGAGGGCGACTTCCAGGGCGTGGTCGATCTCGTTTCCATGAAGGCCGTTTATTTCGAAGGGGACAACGGGGAAACGATCCGCGAGGCGCCCATACCGGCCGCCCTCGCCGAAGAGGCCAAAAGACACCGGGAAACCCTCATCGACGCGGCCTCCATGTTTTCCGACGAATTGACGGAAGCCATCCTGGAAGAGAGGGAGATTCCCGAGGACCTGCTGTACGGCGCCATCCGGAAGGCCACGCTCTCGCGGGCGCTGACGCCCGTCTTCATGGGTTCCGCCTACAAGAACAAGGCCGTCCAGCCTCTTCTGGACGGCGTCGTGCGGCTTCTTCCCGACCCGACGGAAATCCGGAACGAGGCCCTCGACATGGATCGGGGAGAGGCCCCGGTGGAACTCACGAGCGACGTGGAAAAACCCGTCGTCGCCCTGGCGTTCAAGCTCGAGGACGGCCAGTACGGCCAGTTGACCTATATCCGGGTCTACCAGGGGACCGTCGACAGGGGAAGCACGGTCGTCAACTCCCGCACGGGAAGGAAAGTGAAGATCGGCCGCGTCGTGAGAATGCACGCCGACCAGATGGAGGACATCGAAGCCATCCCCGCGGGATACATCGGCGCCCTTTTCGGCATCGACTGCGCCTCGGGGGACACGTTCACCGCCCAGGGGGTGAACCTGACCATGACCTCCATGTTCATCCCCAAGCCGGTCATTTCGCTGGCCATCGTCCCGAAGGACAACAAGGCCCAGATCAACATGTCCAAGGCGCTGAACCGGTTTACCAAGGAGGACCCCACGTTCAAGAGTTTCGTGGACCAGGAGACGAACGAAACCATCATCGAGGGCATGGGGGAGCTTCACCTGGAGATCTACGTGGAACGGATGCGCCGTGAGTACGGAGCGGAAGTGACCACGGGACAGCCCCGGGTGGCCTACCGGGAAACGATCACCCAGAAGACCGATTTCAATTACACCCACAAGAAGCAGACCGGCGGCTCGGGACAGTACGCCCGTGTGGCGGGCTACATCGAGCCCATGGCGGAGGGGGATTTCCTTTTCGAGAACAAGGTGACCGGGGGCGTGATTCCCACCCAGTTCATTCCGGCCTGCGAAAAGGGATTCCGTGCCGCCGTCGAAAAAAGCCCGAAGCTCGAATTCCCCATCACGGGCGTCAAGGTCGTCATCAACGACGGGGCGTCCCATGCCGTCGATTCCTCCGATCTGGCCTTTCAGACGGCGGCCCGGTCGGCCTTCCGGGACGTCTTCCAGAAGGCGAAACCGGTGATCCAGGAACCGATCATGAAGGTGGTGGTGGAAACGCCCTCCGAATACCAGGGTTCCGTCATGGGGCTTTTGAATCAGCGGCGGGGGATGATCATCGGGGCCCAGGACGAAGGGGTGCTCTCCAGCATCGAGGCGCAGGTTCCGCTGGCCGAAATGTTCGGATTTTCGACGGTCCTCCGGTCCGCCACACAGGGAAAGGCCCAGTTCACGATGGAATTCGCCCTGTACCGGCAGGTCCCCCTGTCGGTCGCCGAAAAGATCGCAGAGGAAGTGGCCCAGCGGAAGAAAAACGCGGCCTGACCGGAAAGGAAACCCGTATCCCGTCCATGGCTCCGTTCGCTCTTCCCGCAAGGCGTGGTGAAATCTTTTTTTTGAGAGACAGGTACAGGCATATGCGAAAAAAGGAATTGCTGATCCATCATCCCATTCACGACGCGGGGTTTCCGTCGGAAGAGATCATTCCGCCGGGAGGGTTCGGAGCCGTTCTCGCCCGGGCGGGGGTGGGCAAGACGGCCTTTCTCGTCCAGCTCGCCCTTCACGCGATGCTCCAGGAGCGCGACGTGCTTCACGTGAGCCTTCACGACCCGGTGAACAAGATCGATCTGTGGTACCGGGAACTGTTCCAGAACATGGCGGGGCGCTACGGGGTCCCCAGGGCGAACGACCTCTGGCAGGACATCATGGTGCATCGTTTCATCATGACCTTCAAGGTCGACACCTTCACCGTGCCGAAGCTGGAGGAACGGCTCACCGACCTGACGGTCCAGGGAATCTTCCACCCCCGGATGCTGATCATGGACGGGCTTCATTTCGATGAAACCATCCAGGAAAAGCTGGCGGCGCTGAAAGCCCTCGCCGCGAGGTGTTCCATGGCGGTGTGGTTCACCGTCCACACCCACCGGCACGAGGCGGCCGGCCCCAGCGGGCAGCCCGTTTCCATGGACGCCCTGTCGGGACTCTTCGACGCCGTGATCCTCCTGCAGCCCGAGGGAACCATGATTCCCATCCAGGTGATCTAGGGACTTCCCGAAGGGCACCCCGCACCCCGTCTCTTCCTCGATCCGGCGACCCTGCTCATCGGAAAGACGGAACACCGGGAAAGCGCGTGAACGCCCTCACTCGGACGGACCGGGACCCCGCCGTCCCCTCCGAGGAGAAATGCCTTCGCCTCATGGGCGAAATGGGCATGATGGCCCACATCGTCAACCACTCCAGGCAGGTCTGCCGGGTGGCCCTCTTTCTGGCGGGGGAGCTTCGGGAAAAGAGCGTTCCGTTGAACACGGACCTCGTCAGGGCGGCGGCCCTCCTGCACGACATCACCAAGACAAGAAGCTTCCGGACCGGGGAAAACCATGCCAGGACCGGGGCCGAACTCCTCACATCCCTGGGATATCCGGAAGTGGGCGGCATCGTCGGCCAGCACGTGAGACTCGAATCCTATTTCGACGGGAGCCTCCCCGGGGAGGCGGAGATCGTGAACTACGCCGACAAGAGGGTCCTCCACGAGCGGATCACGTCGCTCGGGGAACGGATGGACTACATCCTGACGCGTTACGGAAAGACGCCGGAAGACACGCTCCGGATCCGGGACATCTGGGCAAAGACGATGGCGCTGGAAAAACGGCTCTTCCGTCACCTCCCCTTCCCGCCGGATCAGATGACGGCCCGAATGAACGACTTCCTGCCCTCGCTCACGCCACGAGACGCCGCAGAAGCGCTTCCTTGATCTCGCTCCA